>Ga0209097_10000014_pt1 | contig 246371 bp, 212 predicted proteins | sample AD_UKC052_MetaG_FD_184419 | JGI IMG/M metagenome (GOLD analysis project Ga0209097, IMG submission 184419) | Active sludge microbial communities of municipal wastewater-treating anaerobic digesters from USA - AD_UKC052_MetaG (SPAdes) (version 2) | ecosystem: Engineered > Bioreactor > Anaerobic...
TATTCGTGATTGTTGATAAACTTGTTCATTAAGCCTCGTTTTGGATATCACTGGTCGTGGAAAACCAAGTTTATCCTTTTCGAGGCCATTTTGCTTCTGCTTGTCCGAACTCATGTCCGAACATCAGGTCCCCTCACCCTGGGCAGCCCGCCCAGCAGAAAGAAGAAATCTTTGAAGCGGATTTCCATCATCCCCAGGCCGTAATAGATGCCCGGCTGGAATTTGTGCGGGCAGCGGTCCATGCTTTCCACCACATCCAGCCCAATCAATTCGCCAGCGCGCAGCGCACGGTTGAACTTGATCAGGTCGGCGGTGGTGGAAATGACGCCCCCGCCGGCCCAGTCGCAGCTCAGGCTTTCAAAGCGGCTCACTTCCTGTTGGTTCATCCAGATGGGCTGGATTTCTTTTTGGGGTTGGCTGGCCGCTTTTGAATAGAACATCAGATAGGTGTCGTGCATGCCAAGCGGGGTAAAAAAGTGCGCGTGCAGGTTTTCGGCGAAGGATCTGCCGGTCACTTTTTCGATCAGCAGGCCCAGCAGCACATAACCGGTGTCGGAATAGTTGAACACCTGTCCCGGCGCGCCCACCGCCTGCTGGCGGCTGCGGGTGAAATCGAGCAGGGCCTGCGGGGTCCAGCGGGTGCGCGGGTTGGCCAGCACGTCCTTCAGGAAAACCCGGCCGTCGAGGGTGCGTCCCTCAACATAATCGGCAATGCCCGAAGTGTGGCCCAGCAGGTGCTCAATGGTCACCTGGCGGGCGTGATCGGCACCCTGGAAGACGAAAAGACGCTCCAGTTCAGCGGGCACAAAGAAGGGATGGATGGGGTCCTGTATGGAAAAGGCGCCCCCGGCAGCCAGTCGCTGGATGAGAACCGCGGTGAACATCTTGCCAATGCTTGCAATATGATAGGGCTGGCTGGTAGAATCAGATGGAAAGGTGAAATTCAAGCCCAATTTTGGCGCGCTGACCGCTGCCTGCAGCGGGCGGTCTGGTTTTTTGGCTTTGAGCTGTTGGAAATAGCGCGTCAGATGACGCGCTGCCTGGTCAGATGAAAGCGGTTTGAAAAAGCCCATTGTTTTACCTTTCTTTATAAAGCAAACGGCTTTATACTTCTATTAGTTATATATCTAATAGTAACATAAAGCCGTTGGCCTGTCAATCATTAAAAAGGACGCGCGATGGAATTTGTCATTTTGGGACTGCTTATTTTGCAAAGCCTGACCCTGTACGAAATCAACCAGACCTTCAAGCAGGGCATCTCCCTGTTTTACAGCGCCAGCTACGGCAGCCTGCAGGTCACCCTCAAGAACCTGCTGGCCAAAGGGATGATTGTGATGGAAGAACGGGTGGAAAACGGGCGCAACAAGAAGGTATACAGCATCACTGAAAGCGGCCGGGCGGCCTTTTACCAGTGGATGCAGGATGAGATCCCGCCCAGCAAGCTGGAAGTGACCGGCCTCTCCAAGGTGTATTTTTTGGGGCTGCTGCCGGATGTGGAACAGAAAAAGCAGGTGCTGCGGGAAATCATCCGCAAAATTGACCTGGTTTACGGCGAGCTGGCGCAGATGAACGACCTTTACAGCCAGATTTGCGTGCCCGACGCCTTCAAAGAGGTGGCCCGGTACCGTCTGAAAACCCTTGATTACGGGCTGCAGTCGCACGGCTTTGCGCGGGGATGGTTTGCCGCGCTGCTTGCCGAGCTTGAAGCCAACCCGTGAAAACATCGGGCCGGGCTGTTTCTAATTGATTGGGTTGGGTTCGCCTTCTGGTTATGGGCGGCTTTTAAATTCAAACTTGCCCACGCGGATGGTGCTGTTCAGCGCCTCACCGGGATGGGCGTGGCGCAGCTCAATCAGGTTCAGAACATTGTACCCGCGCTTCTGCAAAAAGCGGATGATCTTATCGTTGTTGGGATCCACCCAGTTATAAGGCTTATCTCCCCCCAGTTCCAGCGCCAGGCGTTCCGCCTCGGCATACAGCCGTTCGCCCACCCCCTGCCGCCGGCATTCCGGCGTCACATACAGCGATTCAGCCCACACCACATCCCCATCCACACGGCAGACCAGGTAGCCGGTCAGCGCCGGGGTTTCATCTTCGGCCACAAACACCGGAAAATCCTTTGCCGCATATTCCGCCAGTTCGCCGGCCGCGGCGGTCAAATCGGGCGGGCGGACCTCGCCGCGCAGCTCAGCCAGCGCCGCGCGAAACCCGGCCACCAGCCGGATCAGCGCGGGTTGGTCGGCCGCGCAGGCCGGCCTGATGGTCATTTCGCCGTTCATTACTGCATCTCCAGCCAGCCCTGCGCCAGCAGGAAGCTCACCACCCGGGCGGTGCTTTCTTCAAGGGTCAGCTCGGCGGTGTTGATGCGCAGTTCGGGAGCCTCAGGCGGCTCGTAAGGCGAGGTGAGGCCGGTAAACTGAGGAATCTCACCGGCGCGCGCGCGCCGGTAAAGCCCCTTGGGGTCGCGCTGCTCGCACACCTCCAGCGGGCAGGCCACATGCACCTCGGCAAAGGGAAAAGGAACGGCTTTTTCGCGCGCCATCTGGCGCCCGGCGCGAAACGGGCTGATGAAGGTGACCAGCACCAGCAGGCCCGCATCTGCCAGCAGACGGGCGGCCTCGGCGGCGCGGCGAATGTTCTCCGCCCGGTCGGCGTCCGAAAAGCCCAGGTCGCTGTTCAGGCCCGTGCGCAGCACGTCGCCATCGAGAATGTAGGCCCGCGCCCCGCAGTTTTCCTGCAGATAGCGCTGGACGGAGCCCGCCAGCGCGCTTTTGCCGCTGCCCGAAAGGCCGGTGAACCATAAAATGCCCGGTTTATTGCTCATGCGGGGATGACCTCCTGTTTTTGCTGCCGCCGTTTCCACAGCCCCAGGCCCAGCGCGGCGCTGCCCAGCAGGTAGCCCACCAGGGCCACCAGGTACAGCCAGTGAGCGCCCACTGCATCGAAGGCCATGCCAGCCAGGGGCGTGCCCAGAATATTGATCAGGCTGGGCAGGGTGACGGTGAAAATGGCCAGGGCCGTGGCGGTGCCTTCGGCCGGAGCCTCACCGCAGATGGTTTTGATCAGGGCGATGGTGTAAAAGCTGAACGAAATGCCAGTGATGGCGCGCGCCAGGATGATGGTTTCCACAGACGGCCAGAAAAACACCAGGCCGCGCAGCAGGCCGGTCATCACCACCGAAACCAGCAGCAGTGTGCCCGGGTTGCGCTTGCGCAGCAGGGAATCGGCCCACAGCATGCCCGGCAGCTCAATCACCGAGCCGACCATGTTGGCCACGCCGATGATGCTTTCGCGCGCGCCGAGCTGGTCGAGATAAACGTTTTCAAACTGGCCCACGCCGTTGTTGGCCAGGCCGTTGATGCACAGCATCACCCCCAGGCCCACCAGCACCGGGCTGCGCAGCATTGTTCCGGCCACCTGCCGCCAGGGCAGGCTGGTTTTGCGCTCTGTTCTGGCGGCGCCAGCCGGACGCAGACCAAAAAGCAGCAGGGCTGCGCCGCTGAGGGCCGCGGCATGCACCCAGAAAGTGATCTGAATGCCCGCGCGTTCCACCAGGGCGCCGGTGCCCAGCACAAAAAAGGCCCAGCCCAGCGACCCCCATACACGGATGCTGCCAAAGCCGGCGCCTGCGGCCTCGCTGACGCGCACCGCCAGCGAATCAGACAGGGGCGTGATGCCCGCGCTGACCAGCACCCGCAGGATGAACACCACCGTGAGAACGAGGAAGACGCTCTGCGAAACCATCAGCAGGTTGGCCAGGGCCAGCAGCACCAGCGAAATTTGCAGCAGGCGCAGCGGGCGGGAATTTTGCGCACTCAGGCGCGTCCAGAAAGGGGCGGCCACCAGCGCGGCCGCCGAACCCAACGCCACCATCAGGCCAATTTGCGTGCCGCTCAGATTCTGGCGCACCAGAAAGAGGTTCATGAACGGCCCAATGCTGCCGCCGCCGCCCAGCCAGATTAAATAGTAAAGGCGCATCACCCACAGGTCGCGCCGGGAGTTTATGAAACCGGTTGCATTCATGTCCTCATTATACCGCGAGTCGGCCGGTTTTTAGGGAGAGAATGAAAAAATGGGATAACCATTCAGCTGGGTCTTTTTTTAAACCGCAAAGTACGCGAAGAGCGCAAAGGATGATAAAAGAAACTTATGCTGGCCTGGCTGAACAGTTTAATCACAGCACATTTCAACCTTGCCTGCGTTTTCTTTGCTTTCAACCAGGAAATCAACTGCACGGAGTATTTTGTCCCGCTTTGCAGGACAAAATACCCCTGATATATTCTCTCGTCAAGACATCACTTCTTTAATCTCTATCCATCAAATAGCCTGGCCTTTGAACTGGCTCACATACAGGTGGTGGTAAAAGCCGCGCTTTTCCAGCAGGGCGGCGTGGCTGCCCTGTTCCACAATCTCGCCGCCGTTGATCACCACCACATTGTCAGCGTCGCGGATGGTGCTGAGGCGGTGGGCAATGACAAAACTGGTGCGCCCTTGCATCAGGCGCAGCAGAGCCTTTTGAATGCGCGCCTCGGTGCGGGTATCCACGCTGGAGGTGGCTTCATCCAGAATCAGGATGGCCGGATCAGCCAGGATGGCGCGGGCAATGGCCAGAAGCTGGCGCTGGCCCTGACTCAGGTTGCTGGCGCGCTCTGAAAGCACGGTCTGGTAACCCTGGGGAAGCTGGCGGATGAAATGATCCGCGTCGGCCATTTCGGCTGCCGCCATGCATTCCTCATCCGTGGCGTCCAGCCGCCCATAGCGGATATTCTCCATCACCGTATCGGCAAACAGGAAGGTATCTTGCAGCACCAATCCGAGCTGGCGGCGCAGGCCCGCGCGGGCTGCCTGGCGGATATCCACGCCGTCAATGGTGATGGTGCCCGCCTGGGTCTCATAAAAGCGCGTCAGCAGGTTGATAATGGTGGTCTTGCCGGCTCCGGTTGGCCCCACCAGGGCCACCATCTGTCCGGCCGGCACATCCAGGGTCATGTTCTTGATTACCGGCTGGTCGGCGTGATAACCAAAGCGCACCCCTTCAAAGCGCACATGTCCCTGCATCTGATCCAGTTTCAGGGCATCCGGCGCGTCGGGCGTTTCGGGCGCTGTGTCGAGCACATCGAATACGCGCTCGGCCCCGGCCAGGGCAGCCTGAATGGCATTGTACATGTTGGCCAGCGAGCGCAGCGGGTGAATGAAGCTCTGTCCATAGTTAATGAAGGTGGCGATGGTGCCCACGCTCACCAGTCCCTGCAGGGCCAGCCAGCCGCCCAGCCCCGCCAGCACAATGACAAAAAAATTGCCCAGCACATTGGTCAGCGGCATCAGCAGCAGGGCGTATGAATTGGCGGTCACGCCGGCCTCATACACCGCCTGGTTGTGTTCGCGGAAGGCGGCCACCACGCTCTCGTTGCGCCGGAAGGCTTTGATGACCTTCTGGCCGCTGATGGCTTCCTCCATCACGCCGTTCAGCCCGCCGAGCTGCTTTTGCAGCTCGCGGAAGCCGCGCCGGGTGTATTTGGCGACAAACTGGGTGAACCAGAACATCACCGGCACCACAATCAGCGTGGCCAGGGCCAGCCAGGCATTCAGCATAAACATGGTGATGAGAATGCCGGCCATCGAAAGCAGGCTGGCAATCAGCGAGGTGACGTTTTGCGACACTGCCTGGTTGATGGCGTCAATATCGTTGGTCAGGCGGCTCATCAGCTCGCCGGCCGGGTTGGCGTCGAAAAACTTCAGCGGCAGGCTCTGGATATGGGTGAACAGATCCTGCCTGAGCTGGCGCAGGGCGCGCTGCGAAACGCTGGCCATCACCCAGTTGGCCGCCGCCTGGAAAAGGTTGTTCAGCAGGTAGGTGACCAGCATCAGCAGGGCAACCCAGCCCAGGCCGGCGGTATCACCTGCGCCGATGAACCGGTCAATGGCCACGCCCATCAGGTAAGGACCCAGCAGGGCCAGCAGGCTGTAGAGCACCACCAGCAGCAGCACGCTGGCCATGGGCAGGTAAAAGGGTTTCAAATAAAAGGCCAGACGCAGCAGGGCCTGCCGCGTATTGCGGGCTTTTTCAATCTTGCCGGGCATGCCGGGGCGGCGGGGCATCATCTGGGCGCGCAGGTCGCGCGTGGTGGGCGTGGTCATAGGGTCCTCTCCGCTTCAGCCAGGGGCTGGCCGTTTTCCACAGGGCCGCCGCCGAGCTGCGAATCGTAAATTTCCTGGTAAATGGGGCTGGTCTGCATCAGTCCGGCGTGGGTGCCCTCGGCAGCAATCCGGCCGCGCTCCAGCACCACAATTTTATCGGCGTTCAGCACCGTGCTGATGCGCTGCGCCACCACAAAGTTGGTGCGGCCGGCCATCAGGGTTTTCAGCGCGTTTTGAATGTGGGTTTCGGTTTCCACATCCACCGAACTGGTGCTGTCGTCCATAATCAGGATTTTGGGGTTGGCCACCAGGGCGCGGGCAATGGCAATGCGCTGCTTTTGCCCGCCCGAAAGGTTCACCCCGCGCTCTTCCACGCGGCTGTCATAGCCGTTGGGCAGCTTCATAATAAAGTCATGCGCATGGGCGGCGCGCGCCGCCCGCTCCACCTCGGCGTCGCTGGCCTCGGGGCGGCCGTAACGCAGGTTATCGCGCACGCTGCCCGAAAACAGGATGGTCTCCTGCGGCACCACGCCGATATGCCCGTGCAGGGTATCCTGCTGGATACTGCGCAGAGGGATGCCGTCGAGGAGAATTTCTCCTTCCGAGGTGTCATAAAAACGCGGCACCAGGTTCACCAGCGAGGTTTTGCCCGCGCCGGTGGCGCCTAAAATGGCCACCGTCTGGCCGGGTTCCACGGTCAGGTTGATCTGCTCCAGCACCGGGCTGTCGTTGCTGCCGTTGTAGTGAAAACTGACATTGCGGAATTCCACCCGCCCCGAAACCGCCGCGGGCAGGGGCCGGGCATCGGGTGCATCTTCCACTTCGGGCCGCGCGTCCAGCACCTCGTTGATGCGCTGGGCTGAGGCAATGCCGTTGGCCCAGACATTCGCCAGGTTCGACATCATGGTCAGCGGGGTCATGGTGGTCAGCATATAGTTGGTAAAGGCCACAATCTGGCCCAGCGAAAGATGGCCATCAATGGCCTGCAGGCCGCCGGCATAAATCACCACCACCATGCCCAGGTTGACAAACATGCTCAGCACCGGCGACATGGATGACATAAACTGCATCACGCGGATGGTGCGGCGAGTGAAGTCTTCGTTGGCCTCGCCAAAGCGGCCGGCCTCGTGGTCGGCACGCACAAAAGCCTTCACCAGGCGTGCCCCGGCAATGTTCTCCTGCAGCACGGTGTTCAGGCGGTCCAGCTTTTTCTGCACCACGCGGAACAGCGGCTCCATTTTGACGCTGAAGAAGCCGATCACCACCGAGGTCACCAGCAGCAGCGGCAGCATGGTCAGGGCCAGGCTGCGGTCGGTGTTGATCATCAAAATCAGGCTGCCGATCATCATCAGCGGAGCGCGCGTGCCAATGCGCAGTGAAATTTGCAGCAGACGCTGCACCGCGCCGGTGTCGCTGCTCAGGCGCACCATCAGGTTGCCGGTGGTGAAGTGGTCGAGGTTGCCGTAGGAAAAGTTTTGAATATGGATGAAAAGCGCTTCGCGCAGGTCGCGGGCGGTGCCTTCGCCAGCGCGCACCGAGGTGATGTTGTTGCCCACGGCGATCAGCGTGCTGAGCAGCGAAATGCCCAGCATCAGCAGGGAGGTGGAAATGACCACGCCGCTGTCATTTTTGGCGATGCCCTCGTCAATGATGCGCTGGATAAGGCGCGGGATGGACAGATCCATGAACACCAGCAGGGTCAAAAAGACCAGCGAGGCCGCGGCCAGTTTCCAATAAGGGCGGACAAAGGGAAGCAGTTTTTTAAGGTCTTTCATGCCGGTAAATTCCTTCAGGCGTTTTTAAAGAGCCCCTGCAGCACCGCCAGCCCGTGCAGCAGGGCCTCTGCGTCATCCGCCGCCAGGCCGGCCATCTGCGCCTGCATCCAGGCGCGGTTGCGGGCAAAAACGGCATTTAACAGCGCATCGCCGCTGGGGGTGAGGGCCAGCGCCACATAGCGCCGGTCGGTGCGGCTTTGCACGCGGGTGAGCAGGCCTTTTTCCACCAGCACATCCACCGCCTGGCTGACCGCCGAGCGGCTGATCTGCTTGGCTTCGGCCACCTCGCTGACGGTGGCGCTGCCGCCGCGCACATGGCGCAGCACATGGAACTGTTCGAGGGTGACGCCAAATTCTTCTACGGCGGTGCGCCGGACCTGACCGCGCACGGTGTGCCAGGTGGAGGGCAGGGTTTCCCAGATGCGCTCAATGGCCTGCTGGATCATTTCATCAGATGCGGGGGATGTGGGGGACATAAAAAAACACCTTTTGGTTAAGAGTCTAATCAATTAATACGCTTAATGATTATATAACTTAACTGTTCCGGCGTCAAGATGGCATTTTCCTGCCAGTTACCGGAACAGGGATGGTATAATGAAGCGACCCACAGCCCCATCAGGGGCCGCCCACAGCCTGAGCAGGAAAACAAAGACTCCCGCCGCGGCCATCTTTCATTTTGAGGAGGCGCTTTCATGAAAAAAAACTGGATTTTGCTGGCGGCGGTTGTGCTGCTCCTGGTCATTCCGGCCTGCTCTCTGGCGCAGTTTGCCCCGGGCGGCAAAACCGCTGCGGAGGGCAAGCTGGTCTGCTCGAACGGGCTGAAAGCGGCGCAGGCCGATTTAGAGAGCGCTGAACGCGCCATGTCTGACGATGATTTTGAGACAGCTGAGAAACTGTACACTTCAGCCCTCAAGACCGATCCCGCCTACTGCGAAGCCATGCTGGGCCTGGGCGATGCTCTGCGCTACCAGGAGCGTCCGGCCGAGGCTTTGGTGTGGTATCAAAAGCTGGAAAGCGTTGACCCCAACGACCCTGCCATTGTGGAAAACCTGGCTTACACCTACTCCATGCTGGAAAAGGACGCCGAGGCGGAAAAATACTTCAATCTGCTGATCCAGGTGGAACCGGATAACCCCGAGGGTTATTACGGCCTGGGCATCATCTATTATGAAAAAGAAGATCCCCAAAAAGCGCTGACTTATTTCAGCAAAGCCGAAAAGATTTACACCGAAACCGGCTCCGATTACCTGGTGGATGCGCAGTATTACCTGGGTTTCACCTACTACGACCTGGAAGATTACGATAAGGCCATTTCATACCTGGAACTGGCCTATGATACCTTCTCTGATGAGGCGCAGATCAACTATGTGCTGGGGGTCTGTCACCTGAACACGGTGCCGCCGGACCTGCAGCAGGCCAAAAAATACATCACCAAAGCCCAGGATGCCGGCATGGATATCCCGCAGGATGTGCAGGATGCTTTGAAGGACGTGAAATAACGATTTAAGGAGAATTGGATGAAATATCGCTTATGGTTTGCCATGCTTTGCCTGCTGCTGGCCTCGGCCTGCACCGCCCCCACGCCCGCTGCCACCCCTGAACCCACCGCCGGGCCGGCTGCTGAGCCCACGGCGCTGATGCGCTCTCAATCAACGGATGTGTTTTGCCCCACTGAAAATGAAGCCGCCCGCGAGGCCTACAACAGCGCCCAAAACCTGGATAAACAAAAGAAATTCGCCGAAGCCGAGGTGCTTTACCGCAAGGCCATTGAGCTCGATTCCCGCTACTGCGATGCCATGGACAACCTGGGCCTGATTATGCGGCGGCAAAACAAGCTGGATGAGGCCATTGACTGGTATAAAAAATCGCTGGAGATCATGCCTGAAAACACCGTGGCCATGCAGAACATGGCCAACGCCTACCGCCTGCAGGGCCAGAATGATCAGGCCATGGCCTGGTTTGAAAAGCTCATCCGCACCGACGCGGACAACCCCGAAGGCTATTTCGGCATGGGCACCCTGCATTTTGAACTGGGCAACCCTGAGAAAGCCCTGACCGCCCTGCTTGAAGCGGAAAAACTGTATAAACAGGCCAGCTCTCCCTATGTGATGGACGCGCAGCTGTACATTGGTCTTTCCTATTTCACCCTGCAGGACTGCGGCAAGGCCATGCCGTATCTGGCCCAGGTGTACAGCGAATTCAGCACCCAGGGCGGCATCAATTACGCCATGGGCCTGTGCTACCTCACCGCCACCACCCCCGATGCTAAACTGGCCAGGGAGTACATCACCAAAGCGCAGCAGGCAGGCTTTACCGTGCCTGAAGATGTGCTCAAGACCCTGGAAACCGCCCCTTAGCTCCACCGATCCCCGGCCCTCACTTCAAGTGAGGGCTTTTTTACACCTCGTTTCACCCCGTCATTTTCCGCAGCATGGTCACCAGCACCTGCACGGCGCGGGTGTATTCCTCCAGCGAAATATGCTCATTGGGGGTGTGGTCGAGGGATGAATCGCCGGGGCCGTAAACCACCGCCGGACACTGCCAGACCGGCGCCACTGTGTTCAGGTCGGCTGTCCCGGCTTTATAGACAAAGCTGGGTGCGCCGCCCTGGCTGCGGATGGCGCTGAGCAGGGCGCGCACCGGAGAGGTGTTTTTCTCGCAGGCCCAGGCCGGCACCGGCAGGCCTTTGCGAATCACCTCCGCGCCGGCAGCCAGCTCTTCCAGCTCGTTGTACCACTGTTCGGGCGGCATGGATACCGGCAGGCGGGTGCTGAGCTTCAGCGTGGCCCACTGTTCAAAGCCGTCGCCCCCCGATTCAATGCTGTGCAGGGTGGGGATCACCTGGTCGAAAATGCGCGATTCTTCCGCATTATAGGCGCTGGCATAGGCTTTGATGGCCAGCCACGCATCCACGGCCGCTTCGCAGGCGGTCTGTTCGCCGCTGGCAGCATGCACCTGGGTGCGCCGCAGGGTGATTTCCGCCGCGGCTAGGCCCTTGTAGCCCAGGGAAATGCGGTCCCAGCGGTTGGGCTCGCCGATGATGGCGAAATCGGGGCGGTACTGCCCGGCGGCATAGCGCGCGCCGTCAGAGTTGCGCTCCTCATCCACCGCGCCGATCACCACGAACTGCCAGCCTTCCACCGCCCCCACCTGCGCCACCGCGTCCACAAAGCAGGCCAGCGGCGCCTTGGCATCCACCGAGCCGCGCCCATAGAGCACGTTCTCCTCAATGCGCATGGGAATCTCCCCGGGCACGGTGTCGATATGCCCCAGCAGCACCATCTGGCGCGCGCCCTGGCCCATCAGCCCCACGGCATTGCCGGCGCCGTCCACAAAAGCATCATCAAACCCCAGGTTTTTCATGCGTCCGGTCAACCAGGTGGCGGCGCCCTGTTCCGCGCCGGAGGGGCTGTAATGTTTCACCAGTTCAATCAGGGTTTCAGTCATGGTTTTTCTCCTCTTTCAATTTTCCTCAGCCGCATCCCCCGTCAGAACGGCGGCAAGGGCGGCGGCGGCGGTATCGAGCTGCGGATAGGTGATCACCAGCGGCGGCAGCAGCCGGATGACGGTCATACCGGCATTCAGCGCAATGATCTGCCTTTCCTGCAGGGCCTTGAGATAAGGCGCCGCTTTTTGTTTGAGCTCGATGCCGATCATCAGGCCCAGTCCGCGCACCTCGCGAATGTGCGGCGAGGCTATGGCTTTCAGCTTTGCCAGCAGATACGCGCCTTTTTCGGCCGCCTGGCCGGGCAGGTCTTCGGTGGTCATCACCTCCAGGGCGGCCAGGGCCGCCGCGCAGGCCAGCGGGTTGCCGCCAAAAGTGGAGCCGTGCGCGCCGGGGACCAGGTTTTGCACCTTTGGCCCCAGCAGCACCGCGCCCATGGGCAGGCCTCCCGCCAGTGATTTGGCGCAGCAGAGCAGGTCGGGGGTAATGCCGCTGTGCTGGTAGCCAAACATCTTTCCGGTGCGGCCAAAGCCGGTCTGCACCTCGTCCATGATCAGCAGGGCACCGCGCTGCGCGCAGATGGCCTGGGCTGCCTCAAGGTAACCCGCTTCCGCCGGATAGACCCCGCCCTCGCCCTGCACCGGCTCCAGAATCAGCGCGGCGGTTTCCTCGGTGACGGCCTTCTCCAGCGCTTCGACCTGGTTATAGGGCACATGGCTGAAACCCGGCACCAGCGGTTCAAAAGGTTCGCGGTATTTTTTGTTCCAGGTGGCCGAAAGCGCCCCCAGGGTGCGCCCGTGAAAGCCGCGCATGGCTGCGATGATGCCGCTGCGCCCGGTGGACAGGCGGGCAAATTTGACCGCCGCCTCAACCGTTTCAGTCCCCGAATTGCAGAAAAACACCCTCTCCAGCCCGGGGGTGAGGGCGGTGAGCCGGGACATCAGGGCGGCGCGCTGATCATTGGGAAAGGTTTCAAAAAGGGTGACCAGGCGGGCTGCCTGAGCGGCGATGGCCGCGGCCACTTTGGGATGGGCGTGGCCCAGGTTGGCCACCCCATGCCCTGAGGAGCAGTCGAGATAGGCCTGGCCGCCAGCGTCCCACAGGGTGGCGCCTTCGCCGCGCACAAAAGCCAGCGGCTGCTTGGCATACACGCCGGAGGTGTGGCGCGCCTCCGTTTCGATGATATCGGTTGAGCTCATTGAAAGATCCATTTTCTTCTCCTCAAATTTCGTCACTGCCCTCAGTGTTTTGGCATCAGCTGTTGAAAGCGCTCAGCAGCGGTTTGGTTGATTTTTTGTAACCGCTGATGTCACATTTCTATCCTTCTTTGCATTTTCAATGCTTTCAATCAGCACTGTAACTGCATGGGGAGTTTTTGCCCAGCTTTGGGGGCAAAAACGCCCCCAATTAACGGTCTCCCCCGCCCACGGGCGGGCCTGCCCTCGCTACTGCGGGGGAAAGGGGGGTGGGCAATCTTTAATATGACATTGTTAAAGTAATTACAGGCTGGTCACTGAATGTGCGTGCCGGCGCCGGCCAGCGCCGCCGAAACCGGGTTTGCCGCGCGCCCGTCGGCAATGATCACCCGGCCGGCGCCGTTTTGCAGGGCTTCTTCGGCGCCCAGCACCTTCTTTTTCATGCGTCCCTGGGCCATTTCCAGCGCTTCGGGCAGGCGGGCCTGCGGCAGCTGGCGGATGAGGGTGCTTTCATCGGGAAAGGCGGCCATCAGGCCCGGCGCGGCGGTCAGCAGCACCAGAACCTCGGCTTTCAGCGCGCCCGCCACACTGGCCGCGGCGCGGTCGGCATCCACGTTCAGCGCTTCGCCTTTTTCGCTCACCGCCAGCGGGGCGATCACCGGCAGGCAGCCGGCTGCCAGCAGGGTTTCCAGCAAGGCGGTGTTCACCTGCTCGATTTTGCCGGTGTAATCGTCATGGATGATTTTACGTTTCCCGTTTTCAACGCTTTGCACGGCATCCTTGCGTGTGGCGGTGATCAGGCGGCCGTCCAGGCCGCTGAGGCCAAAGGCATTGATCCCCAGGCCCTGAAGCTGTTCCGTCAGCAGCGAATTGACCTTGCCGTTGACCGCCATCAGGAACACTTCCAGGGTTTTGCGGTCAGTGTAACGCGAAGTGTAGCCGGAGGGCGAGGTGATGAATTTGGGCGGAGCGCCCAGGGCTTCGCCGAGTGCGTTGGCCTCCGCCGAGCCGCCGTGCACCAGCACCAGTTTCTGGCCTGCCGCCAGCAGCCTGGCCGCGTCGGCGCAGATGGCTGAGAAATCGACGCCTTCAGCGCCGCCCAGTTTGACCACAATGATAGATTCAGCAGGCATTGTTTTTTCTCCTATATGACCGCTTTAGCCGTTCTAAAATGAAACTGCTTCAACAATGTCACATTTCTATCCTTTTCGGATTCATCTTTTTTAGAGCGGATGCAGGCCGGGAAAATCCAGGCCGGTCATCTCATCCCAGCCCATTACCAGGTTCAGGCACTGCACGGCGCTGCCGGCGGCGCCTTTCATCAGGTTGTCGATGGCGCACAGCGATACCACATGCCCGCTGCTTTCATCCAGCTCGAAGCCGATATCGGCATAGTTTGAGCCCGCCAGCACCTTGGGCTCTGGCGCGCGGTAAATGCCGCGCTGCTCTTTGACCACACGGATGAAGGGGTTTTCACTGGCCGCGGCGCGGTAGGCCTTCCACAGGTCTTTAGTGGTCACGCCCGGCTTCACCTGGGCATGCGCCGTGGCCAGCACCCCGCGCACCAGGTCCACTGCCGTCATGGTCAGCGAAACATGGCTGAGCCCCATCTCCTGGATCACTTCGGCGGTGTGGCGGTGGCCAAAGGCCGAAAAAGTGCGAATGACATTGGCGCGCTCGGCATGGTGCGAACCAGCATTACCCTCCGCGCCCGATTCCGACGAACCCACCTTGATCTCGACGATCACCGGGCTGACCGGGTCAATGAGACCGGCCTTGACCAGCGGCAGCAGGGCCAGGTTGCTGGCGGTGGCGTTGCAGCCCACCCCGCTGATGTAGCTGGCGCCGGCCATTTCGGCGCGGTGCAGTTCGGGCAGGCCGTAGACAAAGCGGGCCGGCCATTCAGGGGCAGCGTGCGGCGCGCCGTACCATTTTTCATACAGCGCCATGTCTTTGAGGCGGAAATCAGCGGAAAGATCGATGATTTTGCCCGCCAGCCCGGCAAAACCGGCGATCTTTTTCTGGGCTTCGCCGTGCGGCAGGGCCAGAAACAGCACATCCACCGGCTCCAGCTGCGCGGGGTCGCAGAATTTGAGCTGGGTGCGCTTGCGCAGGTTGGGATGTACCTGGTAGAGATATTCACCCAGGTGTGAGCGTGAGGTGGCCTGTTTGACGGCTGCCTGGGGATGGCCCAGCAGCAGGCGCAGCAGTTCGCCGCCGCCGTAGCCCGATGCGCCAACAATGGATACATTGATCATGCTGCCTGCTCCTTTACCTGCCGGGCGGCCTGGGCCGCTTCCAGCACATAATTGACAATTTCACCGGCAATATCCACCCCGCTGACGGGCTGGGCGGTGTGAAATTCCATGGTGTGGTTGACCTCGTTGACCAGCAATCCCTTTTGGGGATGCTCCACCAGATCCACTGCCAGCACGCCCCCGCCCACGGCCTGGGAGGCCTGCAGGCACAGTGCTTCCATTTCCGGGGTCAGCGGGCAAAGTTCGCCTTCGCCGCCGCGCGCCGTGTTGGTGATCCAGTGGGCCGATTTGCGGTAAATGGCGGTCAGAACGCGGTCGCCGACCATGATGGCGCGGATATCGCGGCCGGGTTTCTCAATATATTCCTGAATGTAAAAGACCGAATGCTGCACTGAGCCGAGGGTGGCCTTGTGTTCCAGCACGGCCTCAGCGGCATCGCGGTCGTTGATTTTGGCCAGCAGGCGCCCCCACGAACCGACCACCGGCTTGAGCACCACCGGGTAGCCGAAGGTTTCAATGGCTTCGAGGGCTGCCTCGGGGGTGAAAGCGGTCATGGTATGGGGCTGCGGCAGGCCGGCGCGCGCCAGCACGGCGCTGGTCACCAGTTTGTCGCCGCAAATTTCGGCCACCACGGCGCTGTTCACCGTTGGCACGCCAAAGGCATTCAGCATGCGCAGGGCATAGAGGCCGCTGGTGTAGCTGATGCTGCGTTCCAGCACGGCGTCAAAAGCCTGCCAGGGCTCCGGATGGTCGAGATCGAAGGCGATCTCGCGGTCATCCAGCCGCTCATAATCCACGCCGCGCTTTTCCATCGCGCCGAAAATCCATTTTTCCTCCACCCGCACCCGCGAGTAGATCACGCCAAGATGATATCGTTTTTGCATCACGCGCTCCCGCGGGGGTTATTCCCCCCAATCTTCCTGTTCCATCGGCGCAAGCTGGCAGGCCGCCGGGTTCAGCGCGGTGATCTCCAGATCCACACCGCAATCGGGGCAGACGATGATTTCGCCAACTTCGGTGCTGGCTTCGAGGGTGATTTCAGCCTCACATTCGGGGCAAACGACAGTGTTCATGATTTTTCTCCTTGGAGCAGGTTTTGAGCTTGTTCAATCTGCTGGGCCACCGCCTCAGGGGCGGTGCCGCCGGCGGCGCTGCGCCGCTGCACAGCTTCCAGCGGATCAAAGACGCGGGTCACATCGGCCTCAAAGGGGCCCAGGCTTTGCCATTCAGCCAGCGAAAGCTGGTCGAGGGGCAGGCCTTTTTGCGCGGCCAGGCGCACGGCCCTGCCCACCGCCGCATGCGCTTCGCGGAAGGGCAGCCCTTTGCGTACCAAATAATCGGCCAGGTCGGTGGCCAGCAGCCCGGGGTCGAGGGCGGCGCGCATTTTATCTGCGCGGATGGTCATGGTTTCCAGCGCCCCGGCCAGCACCGGCAGGATGGCCAGCAGGGTGTCGGTGGCCTGGAAGACAGGCGCCTTGTCTTCCTGCAGATCCTTATCATAGGTGGAGGGCAGCCCTTTGAGGGTGGCCATCAGCCCGGTCAGCAATCCCAGCAGGGTGCCGGCCTTGCCGCGCGCCAGTTCAAACAGGTCGGGGTTTTTCTTCTGCGGCATCAGGCTCGACCCGGTCGAGAAGGCATCTGACAGTTCAAAGAAGCCAAACTCGGCCGTGGTGAACAGCACCATGGCTTCTGAAAGCCGGCTGAGGTGCTGGCCGGTGAGGGCGGCGCAAAAGAGAAATTCGGCGGCAAAATCGCGGTCCGAAACCGCATCCAGGCTGTTCTCGGCGGGGCGGTCAAAACCCAGGGCCGCGCTCAGGGCTTCGCGGTCAATGGGGAAGGCCGTGCCGGCCAGCGCGCCGCAGCCCAGCGGCAGCACAGCCGTGCGGCTGCGCAGGTCAGCCAGGCGGCTGCGGTCACGCTGGAGCGCCCAGAAATGGCTCAACAGCCAGTGAGCCAGGGTGATGGGCTGGGCGCGCTGCAGGTGGGTGTAGCCGGGCATCAACACGGTCTGATTGCGCCGGGCCACCGCCAGCAGGGCGGCCTGCAGACCGGCGATGGCCTGATCCACCTGCGGCAGGGTCTCCAGAAGCCACAGGCGGAAATCAGTGGCCACCTGATCGTTGCGGCTGCGGCCGGTGTGCAGTTTTCCGGCCGCCGGCCCGGCCAGCTCGCCCAGCCGCCGTTCCACCGCGGTGTGAATGTCTTCGTCTGTTTCGACGAAAACGAAGGCGCCGCTGGCAAATTCGGCCGCAATGGCCTGCAGGCCGGCGCAGATGGCGGCATGTTCTGCCGCATCGAGAATGCCAGCTTCAAGCAGCGCGCCAGCCCAGGCGATGCTGCCGAGCACATCCTGCGCGGCCAGCCGCCGGTCAAAGGGCAGGGATGTGTTGAGCATCCACGCTTTTTCGTCCAGTTTGGTTGAGAACCGTCCTCCCCATAGGGTCATGACGCCTCCTTTAGGCAAATCAGTCGCGTTTGAAGCGGGAATAATCGGGTTTGGGCATATCCAGGCCAGAGATGGGCAGGCCGTTGAGGGCGCGCACTTTGAGGCTCAGGCCAAACAGGCGGATAAAGCCCTCGGCCAGGCTCTGATCATAGACATCTTCCTGGCCAAAGGTGGCAAAGTCCTCGCGGTACAGGCTGAAGGGGCTGACGCGGCCGGCGCTGATGATGTTGCCCTTGTAGAGCTTGAGGCGCACCGTGCCGGTGACCGGACCCTGGGTGCTGTTGACAAAGGCGTCCAGCGCCTCGCGCAGGGGGGTGAACCACAGGCCGTTGTAGGTCAGCTCGGCGTATTTGATGGCCACGTGCTGTTTGAAATGCAGGGTTTCGCCATCCAGCACCAGTGATTCAAGTTCGCGGTGGGCAAAGAGCAAAATGGTGCCGCCGGGGGTTTCATATACGCCGTGCGATTTCATCCCCACCAACCGGTTTTCCACCAGGTCCACCCGGCCGATGCCGTGGGCGCCGCCAATGGCATTGAGCACTTCGATGATTTTGGCTGGCGAAAGCTTTTCGCCGTTGACCGATACCGGGGTGCCGCATTCGAAGGCAATTTCCACATAGCCGGCTTCTTCGGGGGCGTTCTCAGGCGAGGTGCTCATCTGGAACATGCTCTCTTCGGGCTCGTTCCACGGATCTTCGAGCAGGCCGCCCTCATGCGAAAGATGCCAGAGGTTTGAATCGCGGCTGTAAATGGATTTGATGGTGGCGGTGACGGGCACATTGTGCCTGGCGGCATAGGCAATGGCATCTTCGCGCGAGCGGATTTCCCATTCGCGCCAGGGGGCGATGATTTTCAGGCGCGGGTCCAGCGCCATCACGGTCAGCTCAAAGCGCACCTGGTCGTTGCCTTTGCCGGTGGCGCCGTGAGCCACAGCATCGGCGCCCACCTGGTGCGCCACTTCCACCAGGTGCTTGGCGATCAGCGGGCGGGCGGCCGAGGTGCCGAGCAGGTACTTGTGTTCGTAAACAGCCCCGGCTTTGAGCATGGGGAAGAGATATTCAGCAGCCAGTTCCTCGCGCAGGTCGAGGGCAATGAGCTGGCTGGCGCCGCTGTTGAGGGCTTTTTTCTCCAGTCCGGCCAGGTCTTCGTCGCCCTGGCCGACATTGGCGCAAAAGCACACCACTTCGCAGCCGTAGTTTTCCTTGAGCCACGGAACAATCACAGAGGTGTCGAGCCCGCCGGAATAGGCCAGGACCACTTTTTTGATGGACGGTTTTTGTTTGGCAGCCATTTCTTTTTTCTCCTTGTTGGATCTGCAACCCTGTCTGAACGCGGCCCAGGCAGGGGGAAATAAAAAAACAGCTCTCCGAGAAGGAGAGCTGTTTGGGTTGACTTAAGCTGATGTGGGGAAAATTAGGGTTATCTGGCGTTCAGCGCGTCATCCAAAGCGGAAACTCCCGGTCTTCTCGGAGAGAAGCGGGATCGGACGACGGGAGCGGAGGAGCACAGATTGGTCAAACATTAGGCGCTATTCTATCACCGTTGGAAAATACGTCAAGGTCATTGGTGAAATTGCTCAGGGTTTTGAAGTATTTCGCAAATGATGACTGAAGTTTTGGCGGGGCTGTTTGTTCCCGTGTGCTTGTTTTTGTGATAGACTCCAATTAGGCTTACCTCGGTGATTTGCAGGTTTCAGAGCTTTCAATTTACCGAAGAAGGTCTTTTTTGCAACCTTTTCCTGACTTAAAGAAAGGTGTGAAAAGGCTTGGTCACCTCAATGGGTTAAACCCAAGTTTTAGGGTAAAATGGAGCCGTAGAAAATTATGATGTACCCGGCTTGTGAATATTTTTTCGGTTTCATCAGGCTCAACCTTCAGATCTCCTTTCTGCCTGAGAGGACAAAATTTTTATTGTCAGCAGAATAATAAAGAAAGGACACAAACTTTTGCTTATGACCCTTTCCGTGATTGTCCCGGCCTATAATGAAGAAAAAACAATTGAAAAGGTGCTGCAGGCCCTCCAGGAAAAAGTGCCGCAAGTCACCGAGATCATTGTGGTGGATGACGGCTCGCGGGACCAGACCGCTGCCCTGGTGGAAAAAGCTGCCGCAGCCGACGGGCGCATTCGCCTGATCCGCCAGCCGCAAAACCAGGGCAAAACAGCCGCCCTGCGCACCGGCTTTGCCGCTTCAACCGGGGATATCGTCATTGTGCAGGACGCCGACCTGGAGTATGATCCGGCCGATATCCAGCATGTCATTGACCCCATTCTTGAAGATAAGGCTGATGTGGTCTTTGGCTCGCGTTTTCTGGTGCGGCGGGCTGCGCGGATACTCTATTTCCGCCATTACATGGCCAACCGCTTCCTCACCTTTTGCTCGAACCTGCTGACGGACATCAATTTTAGCGATGTGGAAACCTGCTACAAAGCTTTTCGCGGCGATATCATTCGCAAAATGATCATCACCTCCTCTGGTTTTGGCTTTGAAATTGAAGTCACGGCCAAAATTGCCAAGCTGGGCTGCCGGGTTTATGAAGTGCCGATTTCCTATTATGGGCGCACCTACCAGGAAGGCAAGAAAATCGGCTGGAAAGATGGTTTTGATGCCCTGTATTACATTCTCAAATTCAATTGGTTTTGCAGTTTGAAGGACTCTTTTACCAGTCAACCAGTCTTACTGTCCTCACAAAACCAAAATTAGGAGATGATGAAAATGATGAGCATATATTTCAAAGCAAATTCAATAACGGGGCAATAAAAATGGATAAATTGAAATTAATTAAGGAAAATTTATTACTTGGCCATAAATCAATTGCGAAGAAATTTGATTTATGGATTGGTTTTATCCTGCTGGTTATATGGGCCGTGTTCCAATACTCAAAAGGGTATGAGTTTTACGCATTGTTTTTAATTGTCGTTTTCTTAATCCTTCTTATAGCCCGCCCTTCTTACTTCGTTTTGGTTGCTATATCAGTGCTAATTTTCATTCCTCAAACGGTGCCCACACTAGATACATTGGTCAGATTAAAAATGGCAAACGAGAAGGCACTGTATATGACCAATGAAACGTTAAACTCAATATTCACACCCGGTGCTGGTATAGAAGTTCTACCTCCTGCAGCCTTGCAGGGTCTCCAATTATTACAAACTCACCAAGTGGAAAATTACAAAATATCAGATAGAATGTTTCAAGATTTATTAATCAGGCAGCGTATTGTAGAATCAGCCTGGCCCATTAAAATGGAAGATTCATCCCCCTATTTGTTGGTTTTTCTTGATGAGATAAACAATAACCCTGCATGCACAGAAATTGATAAAGAAAAGGATATTGCCCTTGTCTACTGCAACTAATTTAATTAAATTGTTTTTACTCATCAATCTGGGATTGTTTTACTTTTTAGGTTTGGGTTGGGTTATTATTGGACCCTTATTACATGGAAGTCTGATAAAAAAAACTAAAGATTTCTCATTGCTGCAAGAAGTCCCCCTAGCTTTATTATGTGGAATGATTATTAATTTGGGGATCTTTTTATGCGTTCAGGGGTTAATTGCCAGCTTACTCATGGGTGGTTTCATTGCCGTTTTGGGCTTTGTTTGTTTCGGATTCTATTTTTTCCGATATCACTATAAACAAGTATTGGCCCCCATTTTTATGAATAAATGGATTGGTGCTATTATTCTTTGTTTGATATACCTTGGGGCTGTCTTTGCTGACCCTTTGATCGAATGGGACGCCCGGTCCATTTTTTTTCTACACAGTAAGATGATTTTTACTGCTGGCTCTATTGGCCCTTCTGCGGGATGGCTTCATCCCTCAGTTGTTTTTTCACATGTAGAGTACCCTAATTTAATTCCGGCAATAGCGGCTCAAGTATCTTATGTAGTGGGTTTTTGGAATGAATTTTTCCCAAAAATCTCACTATTTTATCTCCTTGTACCCGCCATAATCTGGTTATTTACTTTTGCTCGTAAATCCTTTAGTTTTATTGCTTTATTGCTCTTTATTCCACTATCTCTACACATGTGGCTTGTAAATGGCCTGCAAGATGGAAATATTGCCTTGTTTTTCTCAATAGCTCTGCTTCTTTTGGGCAGATTTTCAGACACTCACCAAAAAATCGATTTAGTATCTGGTCTGTGTTGTTTGTTGACAACAATTTTGATCAAAAATGAAGGGAATTTAGTCATATTGTCTGCGATTATTCCATTAATCGCATTTAATTGGATTTCTCTCACGAAAATTTCTCAAGACAAGTCTTTTTCTTTGGTGGTAAACATTAATGTCCCATTCTTCGAAAAGCCTTTTTCGATAAAAAATCTCATAAAGAACCATTGGAAACACATTTTAATCAGCTTAATTTTAATTTCACCTTATATTATTTGGAATATATATAAAACGACTTTAAACCTTCCAAATGATTTGGAAATTGGCACAATCCAATCTGTGCAAAGAATTGTAAACCGTCTGAATGATGGTTCTTACATGCTTATCATCCAAAATGTATATGATCAAATAAAAGGCTCATTGTTGCTTTTGGGCTTACTGTTTTTTGCCTCTGTTGCCTGGCATAGAGGGATTTATTTGCCCAAGGATAGTCTTCTAGCGATCTTTGCTACAACAATATATTGTATGGGGATAATCACGATTTACTTGCTTACGCCAGCAGATTTAAATTGGCATCTGACAACTTCTATTAATCGAACAATGCTGCCAGTTTCTGCAGGCTTTCTTGTATCCACCTATTTTATTTTGAATTCAATTGAGACTGGCAAAAAAATATCAAGATAGGACAAAAAAAACAGATCCAGGACGTTCTGGAAACAGCAGTCCTGGACCTGTTTTCTCGCTCCATGCTTATTTTATGTGTAATGCCTTAAGCCGTTTTCCAAAGAATCAGCGTTAGCTATTTAATGGCAATAATTCTAAGGCGATCACATATCAAAGATCACCCTTTCTCCAGGATCATTTTGGACATAATATCATGACGTTATTGGCCATGGGATTGCCCGGATCCAAACGCAATGCATTTTCAGCGTTGCGCCTGGCAAGGTCGCAGCGTTGGGGCTTCATATTCATATAGGCATCTGCAAGGTAAGCATAAGGCGCTGCACGCTTAGGCGCGGCTGTAATCCAATCATTAAATATACTTACACAAGCTTCATATTGCTGGAGTTGGAGATAAGAAGACCCTAAAGCAATGTAGGTGGAATCATTTCTTATTTCATCATTAGGTTTAGATGAGGCATAGGCTTTGGATAAATAATCCACTGCCTGTGAGTAATTACCCAAATTAAAGTATGACCATCCAGCGTAAGCCAGGGCAATCGGATAATCATCATTATACATTTTGTTCCAATAAGTGTTCCATTTTTGGGCGCTGGTAATTGTCCTTTCCCAATCCCACTTTGAGAAATATGCTGAGGTAAGTCCATAGTATGCTTCAAGGCTTTCCTGAATACCCAGGGAAGCGCCGAATTCGAGAAGCGCCGAATCATAGTTTTTTTGGTAGGCATAAATGGTACCCATGGCGGCATGCGCTAAAGCGCCGCTATCAGGGCAATTTTGCAGCCATTCTTGGGCAAGCAGCAGTGCTTCATCGGGATTGCCCTCGAAAAGAACCGTGTAGGTCAGCACATAATAAGCCCGCACATTTCCTGTTCGATTGATATCCAGGGATCTGTAAGCGGCATCGATAATTTTATTTTTATCCACATTGCTTGAGTAATAGATATAAGCCAGGTTGGCCCAGCCGCGGGCATCATCCATTTTTAGGAGGTTATACTTCTGGCATTGTTCTTCCCCCTTTTTCCAGTCGCGGATTGAGGTGTAGGAATCACAAAGGGCAAACTGGCTTTCGGCATCATCCGGAAGCTGTTTATTCCAGTTGAGCGCTGTGTCTAATGCGCCATTGATCTCGCCAGCTTTTCCGTAGGTATTCCACAGTGCCTTCCAGGCTGCGCCGTTCTTGTTATCCAGAACCGTGACCTTGCGGTAATAATCAATGGCTCCGGTGATATCGCCAGTTTGTTCAAGCACATTTCCCGCAGTCAGCAAAGCCTCAACATCCGTGGGGCTGGCGGCCACCCAGTTTTGCGCCCAGCCAACCGCATCATTGATCCGGTTCCATTGAATATATAGTTTGGTCAGTTGTTTGAGGCCATCCGCATCATTGGGCCAGCGCTGCAGAAAACCGGTGTAGATTTCTTCCGCCTTTTCATAATTGCCCTTGGCAATCCAGTTATCGGCCTGACCAATTAAAGCCTTTTGCGCGCCTTCGGCGGCCTGGTTTTTGTCTTCATCTGCAACGTTGTTCAGTCCAGCCACTTTGTTGAAAGCCGCTTCAGATTTATCGTACTCCTGTGTATGCAGGTAAGCATTCCCCAGTTTCAGCAAAGCGTCTTTATCTTCGGGAGCTGCGTTCACCCAGGTCTGGTAATACTGGCTGGCCTGAGGCCAGTTATCCAGCATTTCTGCCGACAGGCCGGCGCCAGCCAGTGCATCCGGGTTTTGCGGTTGGCTTTCCAGCACCTGCTGGTAGAGGGTCAGAGCTTCAGCATAGTTCTTGTCTTTCAGCGCTTTTTCGGCCTGGGCCATGGCCCGCGCGCCGGTGAGAGCGCGGAAGCCAAGGAAGCCGCCCACGCCCAGCAGGATCAGGCCAATCAGGCCCACCACCAGCCAGATGGCCAGCGGAGGAATGCGGAAGCCGCTGGCTTCTTTGGCTCCGCCTTTGCCAGCCTTGCCAAACAGGGCTTCTTCAAAAGCAGCGGCAAACTCGCCAGCACTTTCATAGCGGTTTTCTGGCCGTTTGGCCAACGCTTTTAAGATCACCTGTTCCAACTGCGGCGGAATATCGCGAAACTGGCGCATGGGCGGCGGATTGGCATTGAGATGATCCACCAGAATCTTGGTGCTGGCGCCCTGGAAGGGTTTCTGCCCGGCCACCATTTCATAGACCACCACCCCCAGCGAGTAAATATCCGACTGGCGGGTCAGCGGTTCGCCCTGAATTTGCTCAGGTGACATATAAGGCGGCGAGCCAACCACAATGCCGGTGCGGGTGGCGCCGCTTTCACCTGAAACGCGCACCAGGCCAAAATCCACCAGCTTGGGCACCAGTTTGTTGGGGCTGTGGGGATCATGCTGTAAGAGAATATTGGAAGGTTTGATATCGCGGTGAATGATGCCTTTTTGGTGTGCCGCATCCAGGGCGCTGGCCACGCCTTTGAGCACTTCGCAGATTTCTTCCAGCGAGAGTTTCTTGCCTTCACCTACCCGGTAATCCAATGATTCGCCATCCACAAATTCCATGACGAAGAAAGGCACCTGGCCGGCCTGATAGACAAAGTCGAACACTGAAACCACGTTGCCGTGGCCCGAAAGCCGCGCCACTGCCCGCGCTTCGCGCGTGAAACGCTGCATCATGTCTTCGTCGCGGGCGTATTCGTCGCGCACCACTTTAATGGCCACCTTGCGGCCCAGGTTGGGGTCATAGCCTTCCCAGACCACGCCCATGCCGCCTTCGCCAATTTTGCGCCGCAGTTCGTAGCGGCCGAACTGGCGCGCCCCGGTTTGCACCTGGATGATGCTGCCGTCTCTTGCCCCAGCCTGTTCAAAGGTCATATCCAGGCGGATTTCCAGTTTGCGCATATTTTCCACCAGGAAAAACTGCCAGTTGGCAGTTGGATCCAGACCCAGGGCGGCCAGGATATCCCCTATCATATCTTTGAGGCGGATATCACCTGAAATTTCAAGCGCCGTCAGGGGGCGGCTGTTAACATCTTGGAAAGATAAACGAAGGACGGCCATAGGTTCCTCCAAATAAAAAGTGATGCTTATATTATACTGTCAATCCATTATTCTGTTGCCTCCGGAATCGGCCAGTGCAGCAATGATAGCGCAGCAAAAGTCGGGCAGGTCGTTGGGCACGCGGCTGGTGATGATGTTGCCATCGCGCACCACCGGTGCATCCACATATTCCGCTCCGGCATTGATCAGATCGTCGCGCACCGCCAGCACGCCGGTGGCGCGTTTGCCGCGCATCACGTGTCAATAGACCCACGTGAATGCTCCACACGTATTCACCCAAACTGCGCCAGAGATCTTCAGTAACAATGTGCCACTTTCACAAGGCAGGTTAAAGAAATCGGCATATGATTTTAAGTCGGTTTCTGGTCATCTTGAAGCAGCCTCTGTTCACTCAAATGGCCCATATTATGATGTTTATCTGGTTCAATTGTTGAATGCCGCCGAGTACAGGGAAAGCGCAGTTCAGGGCATTCGGGCCGGCGTCATTGCCGTGATCCTGTCCGCTGGCGTGCTGGTGTTTATCCTCTCCGCCCGGCTGGCAGACCGCTCTCTGCGCGGCCTGGCCCGGCTGAAGGCTCTGCTGCCCGCCCTGGGGCTGGCTTTGCTGGCCTGCCTTGATGTGCTGTGGATCGTCCGCCTGGTCAACCCCGGCTGTGGATAAAGTCTATTCAGGTGAAGTAGCCGCGCTGTTCCCATCAAACATCCCCATTTTCGCCAGATGCGGGTATAATATACCCCTATACAAGATAATTTTCACCTTATATGGGCTAATTACCCGTTTTCTGGAGCACCCTCATGGCAAAAGATCTGTTTAATTTTGAAGCTGAATTCAAGCTGGGTATTGATGAAATTGACCAGGAGCATATCAAGCTGGTCAACATGCTCAACACCGTCCACCAGTTGATCACCGACGGCAGCAAGAGCAAGGCCATCGAATATTTCAGCTTGACCATCGCCCACTATGTGGTGGATCACTTCGCCCACGAAGAAGCCTTCATGGCGCGCATTGGCTTCCCCCAGCTTGAAGACCATGCCAAAGTGCATGAGAACTTCAAAAACGCGTTCATTAAATCGCTGCCGCGCCTGGCCAATTACGATGAGGCCGCCTTCCGCGCCGCTCTCACCGACACCTTCACCTGGATCGTCAACCATATCGGGCGCACCGACCGGAAATACGCGCAGTTTTACCTGGCGCAGACGCAGCAGCCGCCTGCCGCCGGACCAGCCTGAACGGATTTATCCACCGCTTATCCCCAGAGCCGCCCCGGTTTATCCACCGGGCTGCGCCAATTTATCCACGTTATCCCCCGTAATTATCCACGTCTGCGGCGGGGTTATCCACAGTTTTTGGCCACTTATCCACAGCCCGCGTTCAGGGGGTGCGGGCGCAGCGGAAGCCGAGCTGGTCGCTGAACAGGTAGGCGGGTTTCTGGCTGCGGTTGGCGGTGCGCAGGCCGCTCCACAGGCTGTTCCAGGCGCCGCCGCGCACGGCCATGATATTGCCCACCGCCGGCCCCGGAGGATTGCTGGATGGCGAAACAGCATAATAAAGCGCGTCGTAGCGGTCATTCACCCATTCGGCCACATTTCCGGCCATATCCATGACGCCGTAGAGGCTGGCCCCGGCCGAAATGCTGCCCACCGGCGCCGTATCTCCCTGGCAGGTTCCGCCGTCGGGGGTGCTGGCGGCATTGGCCAGGCTGCAGCCGGGCAGGGCATCACTCCAGGGGTAGGCCTGGGGCGTTGATCCGCGGGCAGCTTTTTCCCATTCAGCCTCGCTGGGCAGGCGCTTGCCATGCCATTCGCAAAAGGTTTTTGCCCGGCCCCAGTCCACGTAAATGACCGGGTAACTGGCATAATCAGGATTGCCGTAATAATAGGTACGCGAATAGGAATAGAGGTTGTTGGGTTCGGTACACACACCTGCGCTCACGCAGCGGGCATAGGCGGCATTGGTCACTTCATATTTGTCGATCCAATAAGCGCTCAAATAGACGGTGTGCAGGGGCAGTTCGGCCTGATTGCTGCAGGGGTAGCCGCCGTTATGGTTCGGGTCGCAGCCCATTTGAAAAGTGCCGGCTGGTATCAGCACCATGTCGTCGGGCAGGAAATTGAGCATGACCACGGGGATGAAGAGCTGAACATCAGCGGGGGTTTGGGGGGCAGCCCCAACCGGCGCGGCAGCAGCCAGCGGCAGGGTCAGCGCCAGGCAAAAAATAACGGCAGAGCTCCATTTGCGTTTCATCACGCCTCCATCTGAAAAAAATATCCATCGAAAAGCGAAATAACGGTCTGAGCTGTATTATTGTGGCAAAGGCCGCCATCCGCTTTGCCCCCTGACGAGGGCAGGTTGGCAGGATAAAGCCGGTTTCCGGTGTGACCCATGTATCTGCACGCCTGCGCTGCCCAAGGTGCAAAACACGGCGCAAGCGCAATGTATTCAGCATTGTCAGGTTGGTTGCGAATTCTCTTTCATTATATCTGAATCGCCGGGCGGGGTGTCATGGAAAAAGCTCACTTTAAAAATGGGCTTGCCGTTCTGTGATATACTTATCACGAGTGTGCAAAGCTGTTTTGCGCGTTCCCATCTTGGCCTGGCTGTGAAAGGAGTGATCATCCATGAATCTTGTCAGCGTCAGGGTTGAAAAACCCGAAGCCACCAATTTTATTTTGGGGCAGTCTCATTTTATTAAAACCGTCGAAGATTTGCACGAAGCGCTGGTGAACGGCGTTCCGGGCATCCGTTTTGGCCTGGCTTTTTGCGAAGCCTCGGGCATGTGCCTGGTGCGCTGGTCGGGCAACGACCCCGCCCTCATTGAGCTGGCGCAGAAAAACGCGCTGGCCATCGGCGCCGGCCACAGCTTCATCATTTTTCTGGGCGAAAGTTTTTACCCGGTGAATGTGCTCAATGCCATCAAGATGGTGCCCGAAGTGGCCTGCATCTACTGCGCCACCGCCAATGACGCCGAAGTGATCATCGCCGATAACGGCACCGGCCGCGGCATTCTGGGCGTCATTGAAGGCGAAAAGCCCAAAGGCATCGAAGACGAAGCGGGCATTGCCTGGCGCAAAGGCTTCCTGCGCCAGATTGGCTATAAACTCTAGGCATTTCCCATTCTTTCAGGACACAGCCGCATGAATTCAGGCCGGGCGCGCACCCGCTACATCCTCACCCTCATCATCCTGGCAACCCTGCCCTGCTACTGCCTCGGCCTGGGAGTCTGGGTGCTGGGCCAGGCGGTCATTTCATCGGCCAACGCCACCCCCACCCCCCGCTTGCTGACCCCCAACCTGCCGCCCACGCAAACGCCCCTGCCCAGCGTCACGCCGTTCCCTTCCTCTGTGCCCACCTACACTCCCACTGTGACCTTCACGCCGACCACCAGCGCCACCCCAAGCCCTTCGCCCACGGTCACCCTGACCCTTACCACCACCCTGACCCTCACCGCCACCCCCACACCCACGGTCAGCGCCACGCCAACCGAGTTTGTGCCCACCCATACGGCCACGGCTGAACCTTCACTGACACCAACCCCGCTGCCCAGCGAGACCCCCACCCCCCCACCCAGCGAACCGGAAGTCACCGAAACTCCCACCGTTGCCCCCTAGCTGGGATTATTGATCAGGAGAGAAACCTTTTTCTATGATTGACATCGTCCCATTCCTCGAAAAAGTACTGTCTGTTTCAGGCCTCTCTAACCACGAGACCCCGGCGCGCGAAATCATCGCCGAAGCCTGGAAACCGCTGTGCGACGAGATGCAGGTCAGCCGTCTGGGCAGCCTGCATGCCCTGCGCCGCGGCAGCGGACCTGAACCCCGCCCGCGCCTGCTGATGATGGCCCATATGGATGCCATCGGCCTGATGGTCACGGGCATCAAGGACGGCTTTTTGCGCTTCACCCAGGTTGGCGGGGTGGATCCGCGCATTCTGCCCGGCCAGATGGTCACCGTGCACGGCCGCGAAGACCTGCCCGCCATGGTGGTGCAGCCGCCCGTGCGCCTGCTGCCGCCGGGTTTTGCTGCCAAGCCCGTCAGCATGGAGCACCTGCTGATTGATACCGGCCTGCTGCCGGCGGATGTGGAACGTTTGGTGCGCGTGGGCGACCTGGTTTCCTTCGCCCAGCCGCCGGTCCAGCTTGGCAAAAGCGCCCTCTCAGGTCACACCCTCGATAACCGCGCCTCGGTGGCGGCAGTGACGGTGTGCCTGGATGAACTGCAAAAACGCAAACACGTCTGGGATGTGTGGGCGGTGGCCTCGGTTTCTGAAGAGGAAACCCTGGGCGGCGCCTTCACCTCGGCCTTCGACCTGCGCCCCGACCTGGCCATCATCATTGATGTGACCTTTGCCAAGGGCCCCGGCGCCAACGAATTCAACACCTATCCCCTCGGCAAGGGTGTGGCCCTCGGCTGGGGCCCCAATGTGCATCCCGCCCTGCACAACAGCTTCAAAGACCTGGCCGAAACGCTGGAAATTCCCATTCACATGGATGTGATGCCGCGCATGTCGGGCACCGACGCCATGGGCGTGCAGGTGACCGCTGAAGGCATTCCCTGCATGGTGCTGGGCATTCCTCTGCGCTATATGCACACCCCCGTCGAAACGGTCAGCATCAAAGATATTCTCCGCACAGGCCGCCTGATGGCCGAATTTATTACCCGGGCCGAGGCGGATTTTGTGGAAAAAATCACCTGGGACAAATAACCCATGAATACAAACGCCACCCCCACCCCTGCGCCGGTTATTGGCGCAGAACAGCTTGAACTGCTTGAAAAATTGTGCAACGCCTGCGCCGTTTCGGGCGATGAAGGCGAAGTTCGCGCCATCATCACCGAACAATTGAAGGACGCGGCCGATGAAATGCGCACCGATGCCCTGGGCAACCTGCTGGTGACCAAACGCGGCAAAGGTGAAAACCGTGTGCGCGTGATGATTGCCGCGCACATGGACGAAGTGGGCTTCATGATCATGGAAGACAACGAAGGCGGCATTTTCCGCTTTGACACGGTTGGCGGCCTCGATGTGCGCCAGCTGGTGGGCAAGCCCGTGCTGGTCGGCAAGGAACACCTTCCCGGCGTCATCGGCGCCAAACCGATCCACTTCTGCAAGCGCGAAGAGCTGGAACAGACCATTCCGCTCGAAACCCTGAAAATTGACGTCGGTCCGGATAACGCCGGCAAGGTGAAAGTGGGCGACCGCGCTACCTTTGCCACACGCTTCACCCGGATTGGCCCGAGCCTGCGCGCCAAAGCCCTCGACAACCGCTTTGGCGTGGCCACCCTCATTGAGCTGGTGAAACACGCTCCCGATAATGTGGACCTGCTGGCGGCCTTCACCGTACAGGAAGAAGTGGGCCTGCGCGGTGCGCGTGTCAGCGGTTTTTCCCTCGATCCCGACCTGGCCATTGCCGTCGATTCGACGCCTGCCAACGACCTGCCCGCCTGGGATGACAGCGAAAACATCAGCTACAACACCCGCCTGGGCTTTGGCCCTGCCATCTACGTGATGGACAGCTCCACCATTGCCGACCCGCGCCTGGTGAAGTTCCTGGCGGCCACTGCTGAAGCCAACGGCATTCCCTACCAGTTCCGCCAGCCCGGCGGCGGCGGCACCGACGCCGGCGCCATCCACCGCCAGCGCGCAGGCATTCCCAGCATTTCTGTCTCCGTGCCCGGCCGCTACGCCCATTCGGCGGCTGGCCTGGCCCGCATTGAAGACTGGGAAAACACCCTGCGCCTGCTGCAGGCCGCGCTCAGCCAGCTTACGCCGGCTGTTTTACAACGTTAATTCTCTCGAATCATCTATTGAGGCAACCCATGAAAGAACTGATTAAAAAACTGATTGAAACCCCCGGACCTTCAGGCAGCGAACATGTGATTCGCGAAGTGATCCGCAAGGAAGTGGAAGGCCTGGCCGACGAAGTGCGTGTGGATGCCCTGGGCAACCTGATTGTCCGCAAAGGGACCAAAGCCGAAGGCGGCATGCGCGTGATGATTTCGGCGCATATTGATGAAATCGGCGTGATGGTCACCCATGTGGATGAAAACGGCTTTGCCCGCTTCATCGCCATTGGTGGCGTGGCTCCTCACACCTGCCTGGGCGGGCGCGTGTGGTTCATGAACGGCGCGCGCGGCGTCATCGGCGTGGAAAAAATCGAGAGCATGGATAAAATCCCCGGCCTCGAGAGCTTCTATATCGACACCGGCGCCACCAGCCGCGAAAACTGCCCGGTGAAGGTGGGCGATGTGGGCGGTTTTGAACGCCCCATGCTCGACCTGGGCGCCCGCCTGGTGGGCAAATCGATGGATGACCGCGTGGCTGCGGCGGTGCTGGTGGAAAGCCTGCGCCAGCTTAAGGAAACCCCCAACGAGGTTTATTACGTCTTCTCGGTGCAGGAAGAAGTGGGCCTGCGCGGCGCCACCACCGCGGCCTTTGGCGTGGCCCCCGAAGTGGGCTTTGCCGTGGATGTGACCCGCACCGGCGACACCCCCAAGGGCGCCAAGATGGAAGTGAGCCTGGGCAAGGGCGCAGCCGTCAAAGTGCGCGATTCGAGCTTCATCGCTGACCCGCGCGTGGTCAACTGGATGGTGAACACTGCCGAAGCCAACGGCATTCCCTACCAGATGGAAGTGTTGGAACGCGGCGGCACCGATGGCTACGCCATTCAAATTGCCCGCGCCGGCGCTCCGGCGGGCTGCGTTTCCGTGCCCTGCCGCTACATCCACTCGCCGTCCGAAATGGTCGATTACCAGGATGTGCTGAATGTGGTCAAGCTGGTCACCGCTCTGGTGGCCAATCCCATCAAACTCTAATCCATTTATTTGGTTTGCTCCGGCTGGTTTTTTTTCCGGCCGGAGCAAACCCATACCCATGAAATTTTCGCATTTATCCCCTTCATTTTTATACCCCATCCTGAATTTTCCAGCATCCTTCAGGCGTCTGTTTTGCCTGGGAATGATCCTGGTATTGGCCGCTGTGCTGGGCGCCTGCAGCGGCGGCTCAGGCCAGCCTTCCGCTGGCAGCCCCACTCATACCGCCTCGTCACTCACACCCACCCTTACCCCAAACGTCGAACCCACCCCGGCCCTCGATGCTGTGCAGAAACTGACCGTCTGGCTGCCGCCAGAATTTGATCCTGCTGCTGACACCCCGGCAGGACAAATGATCAAGGACCGCCTCGATCATTTTTCTTCCCTGCATCCTGAACTGCAACTCAAGGTGCGTCTGAAAACCTCGGGCGGCCCCGGCAGCATGCTCGACGCGCTGGCAGCGGCGCGCATTGAAGCCCCGGCTCTGGTGCCCGATCTGCTGCTGTTATCGCGAACCGATTTGGAAACCGCCGCCATCAAGGGGCTGGTTTCACCCCTCGACGCCTTGCCCGAAGTGCTGCCCAACAGCACCGATACCTGTACTTATGCCCGCGAACTGTCCCTGGTGCAGGGTGTGCCTTTTGGTGTGCCCTTTGCCGGCGATGCGTTGATCATGGCCACCCGCCCGGGCGACCAGCCGCCCGCCCTGGATTGGAGCACGCTGTTTAAGCAAATCGGCCTGCTCACCTTCCCCGGCGCTGATCCGCGCGCGCTGACTCTGCTGACCCTGTATCTTTCGACGGGGGCCTCCATTGAGGAAAACCAGCCGCAGTTGAACCTGGACCCGGTGAGCTTTGAAAACATCCTGGCTCTGCTCGATGAGGGCATTCATGCCGGGCGCATCCCGCGTTGGGTGACCCAATATGATGGTTTCTCATTTGCCTGGCAATCGTACCGCGACCAGCGCGCCAACCACACTGTGGTGTGGAGCCACATCCCCCTCAACGAGCCCACAGTGGATGCTGTGCTTACACCCATTCTCCCCCTGGATCCGCAAAATACGGTCATCCTGGCTGACGGCTGGGTTTGGGCTCTGACCGCCAGCAAGATCAGCTCGCAAACAGCTGCTCTGGAACTGGCTCAAATTTTCACTGAAGATGGCGCTCAATCAGGGCTCATTTCCAGCACCGGTTATCTGCCGCTTTATCCAACGGCCATGGAAGTGGGCGCCAACCCTGAACACCAGGCCCTTTTCAGGCAAATTTGCCTTACCGCTCGCTTGCGCCCGGCCAACGATGTGCTCAGCGGGTTGGGGCCGGTGATGCGCGATGCCGCTCTGCAGGTGCTGCGCGGCCAGCTCGAGCCTTCGGCTGCCGCCCGCGCCGCTGCCCAACAGCTTAAAGGACCCTGATGCTTATGAAACCTCAGCCCAAAGAAAAAAAATTCTCTCCCCTGGTTTTGATCGCCTTTGTCATCATCTTGTTTATCAGCAGCCTGGCCTGGAGCAGCCATCCGGTGCCGCAAAAACAGGCTGAGCCCACCCCCCAGGTGGAGGTGGAACCCAGCCCGACGCTTTCGCCCGCTGAAATGCCCGTGGTCAGCACCGACAACATCATCCTTTGGGGCGTTTTGCTGGTGGTGGTGGTGGTGGGCGGAACGCTGGCGGCATTCCGCCAGCCCGCGCCCGCGGGCCGCAAAACTAACGGTGCAAAGAAACGATAGCCGGCACCCGGTCAAACATCCAGAAGCCCACCGGCAGCCCGATGATGGTCAGGCTGATGGCGTAGGCAGCTTCCATCCACAAGGCGCTCAGCCACCAGCCGATCAGGACAAAATAGATGGCCCGCAGGACAATATTCACCTGTTCCGGTTCCACTGTGCGTGAGATCAGGCCGTCCTCGCCGCGCCGGGTGATCACCACACGGTGAGGGGGATTACGCAGGGCGATCACCTTGGGCAGGGCGTTCATCATCATCACCCCAAAGGGGATGCCAATGATGGTGACCATCAATAACCAGGCTACCGCAATCCAGACCTGGCCCAGCCAGATGCCAATAAAACCAAACCAGAGCAGTTGAATCAGGCAGCCGGGGTTCTTTTCAGTTTCAATCGTCAGATGGCTCATTTTTTTCTCCGTAACGTTGCAATGGATCCGGGGTTTATTTCTCCGGTGGTCAAAATTTTCTAAAACCTTCCGGTTTTATTTGTTTGACTATACAATATACGTAAGTTTTGATGATCCGTTGCAAAAGAGGCTGAAAATGAGCGACCGGCTGGATGAATTCACTGCATACCGCACCCGCATGAATGAGCGCATCAATGAAATTGAACACCTGGGAATCAAACGTTTTTTCAACCTGGATACCAGCGCCTATAAGGATGGCGCTCTGGATGCCAAAACCAAGGAACTGCTTGGCCTGACGGCTTCGATGGTGCTGCGCTGCAATGACTGCATTGATTATCATATCTTGCAGTGCGTGGATGCCGGCTGGAGCGACGCTGAACTTTATGAAGCTTTTAATGTAGCCCTGATTGTCGGCGGCAGCATTGTCATCCCCCACCTGCGCCATGCCGTCGAAACCCTCGATCTTTACCGCCAGCGCAGCGCGGCGGAATAGAAGGACAGGCATGCGCGTTCTGATTGGCATTGATGATACCGACAACCCCACCACCGGCGGCAGCGCCATTCTGGCGCGCGAACTGGGTGCCATGCTGCATGAGACCGGCCTGGCCCGTGTGCAGTCCGTCACCCGCCACCAGCTCTGTCCGTCGCCGGCCATCCACCGCACCACCTCCAATGCGGCGGCCTGCCTGCTGGTGCATGTGCTGAGCGATTATTATTACGATCTGTGCCCGGTCTGCGAAAAACATATCAAGGAATTCAGCGCCCCCAAGGCCAATGCTGGCCTGTGCGTGGTGCTGTGGGATATTGTTTCAGACGAGGTGGTGGATTTTGGTCAGAAGGCCAAGCGCCGCCAGGTGCAGCTTGAAGAAGCCCAGGCCCTGGCCGCCGCGCAAAAAATTGACCTCAAGGCCATCACCGGCAGCGGCAACGGCGTGATCGGCGCGCTGGCGGCGGTGGGCCTGCGCAAGGGCAGCAACGATGGGCGGTTTGTCTGGCTGCCCGGCCTGCGCGACCTGCCCGTGCACACCTACACGGTGGCCGACCTGTGCCAGCGCATCCACGTGGACGAGGTGCGCTCGCACCGCGGCACCCCGCTGAACCCCGACGAAACCGTTTATACCGGCGACTGGCTGCGTCCCATTCTGATTGGGGGCAAGGCGGTGCTGTTTGTGGCCGAAGCGCCTGAAGGCGCACCCTATCAGTGGGTGTTGCTGGATAAGGCCCTGGTGAAGGAACTGGGGAGCTGAACTTCCCTGGAAAACGGTCGGGGAGATCAAGGTTTTGTGTGAACCATCTTGCCGAGATTTTGTTCTGGTGGCTGCCGGCCAGGTGCTTCTGACGGGGGGCTGTTTAACAGGGGTCTGTTTAATAATGATGTTATGCCAGCCAGTTCTGCACCTGCTGCGCAGCCGCCTCCGCATCATCAATGTCATCTGGCAGCCACAAATCTTCATTCAGGTCGGTGGTTTTTTCGCCAACCCAAACCACGCGCGTCATATCAGCGCCGGTGACGGTGTGGATAATTTGCAAATCGGCATGGCTCAGCTCCACCGCCGTGACAATCAGAATCATGCCGGCATCCAGGAACAGGTGTGCCACCTCAGCCATGCGCCGGATATGCTCGCGGCGCTCTTCCGGATCCTGAGACTGTTTCAGGTCGGCATCCACTCCGGCGCGCAGGCTGCCGATGCCCATATAATAGACCAGTCCGCCGTCATTGAACAGGCGGGTTTCAAGCGCGGCGGCCAGCCGTTTGCGGCCCAACCCTTTGCGGCCGGTGATGATCACCAGGCAGGGGGTCTGTCCGTAGCGCTCGGCGCGCGTTTCCATGGTCAGGCGGCCGCCCACCCATTTTTGCCCGCGCTGCGCCACCGTGCTGCGCAGCCAGGAATTTTCTGCGGATGGCAGGTTTTCAAGGATGATGCCGCCGCCGCAAATCTGATAGTTATCCACGAGCACAAAACGGCGGGTGTCTGTAAAATCTTCCGCGCAATCAAAGGCCAGAGGGCGGTTCAGTTCCAGCACGCATTCAGCAATCTCGTTGGATTCTACCTGGCTCTTTTCCATGCCGTGCAGCACATCTGCTGAATCGAACACGCGCATCACCGTCTGGAGACGGGCTTTCACGCGGGATGTGCCCAGCTTCAGCAGGCAGGTCTGGCCCTGGTGCAAAGGCTTTTGCCCAAGCCACAGCAGGCTTACCTTCAGCCGGTCGCCCGTTATGGGCGGGTGCTGGGGATGGGCCGCCAGTTCGCCGCGGCGCAGGTAAATTTGCGGCTCCAGCACCAGGCTGACAGGCTCCCCGCTTTCCACGCTTTCCCTTCCGCCAGACGGAAAGGTTTCCAGGCTGCGCACCCGCGCGCGCTTCTCAGAGGGATAAAAGATCAGTTCATCCCCCTGTTCCAACCGCCCGCTGGATACCTGTCCGGCGATGATGCGCCGGCCGTCGCCAAAACGCGTGAAGCGGTAAATATCCTGCACAGCCATGCGAAAGGGCAGCTCGGCGGCTTCGGCAGGCTTGCTCAGATGGTCCAGACATTCCAGCAAGGTGGGTCCCGTATACCAGGGCATGTGCAGGCCGCGGTTGACCACCTGGTCGCCTTCGCGTGCACTCACCGGGATCACCGCATGGGCCTGCACTCCCACGCTTTCCAGATAACCGCAGAATGTTTCTTTCAGGATTTCAAAACGTTCAGGGTTGAAATCCACCAGGTCCATTTTATTGATAATGACAATCACCTGGCGCACACCCAGCAGGTGCAGCAGGTAGCCGTGGCGGCGGGAATTTTCCTGAACGCCCTCCTGCGCATCCATCACCAGCACCGCTGCATCTGCGCGCGCTGCGCCGGTGATCATGTTGCGAATGAATTCGATGTGTCCGGGGGCGTCAATCATTTCATAATGACGGCGGGGCGTTTTGAAAAACACCCGCGCTGCGTCAATGGTGATGTTCTGGCTGCGTTCGTCTGACAGCGCATCAATCAGAAAGGCATATTCAAAGGGACGGGCGTTGCGTTCGCAGTAATCGGCAATCTGCTGCAGCTTGCCATCTGGCAGCAAGCCGCCATCCGCCAGCAGCCGCCCCAGCACGGTGCTTTTACCGTGATCCACATGGCCCACAAAGGCCACCATCAATCGTTCGGCCTGGGTTGGGTTCACATGTATCCTTCCCGGCGCAGGGTTTCCAGGCTGCCGCCGTCGTCTTTATCTTGGGCGCGGCCGGAACGTTCCGCAATGCGTGCAAATTTACCATCGCGCAGTTCAGCAATGATATCGCTGACGGTGCGCGCTTCCGATTCCACCGGAAAAGTGCAGGGATAACAACCCAGAGAGCGGTAGCGCCGCCCGCTGCCCTGGTTATAGTAAAGCGAAACAGTGGGAATGTGCTCGCGCTCGATATATTCCCAAATGTTCAGCTCGGTCCAATCAAGCAAAGGGTGAATGCGCACATGCGTGCCGGGGGGATAATCGGTGTTAAACTGGCCCCAGAATTCCGGCGGCTGCCCGGCCACGTGCCACTCATTCTGCGCATCGCGCGGAGAAAAAATGCGTTCCTTTGACCGCGACCCTTCTTCGTCAGCCCGCGCTCCCACAATCACGCCGTTGTAAGGCGTTGGATTGCGTTCTTCTTCATAGCGGCTGGTTTCATGGTTGAAGCGCATGCGCCTGCCCTGGCCGTTGAGCGTGCGGGTGAGGGCGTCGGTTTTTAAAAGGCGGCAGCAGGTCAGGCGGTCCACCTGCCCATCTGGAAAGGTGTTTTTCTCCAGCAGGGCCGCTTCGTTCATCCCCACCACCATCGGTAAACGCCATTCACGTGTCAGGCGGTCGCGGTAGGTGATCATTTCAGGAATTTTGTAGCCGGTGTCAATGTGCACCAGGGGGAAGGGAACATGTCCGAGAAAGGCTTTGCGCGTCAGCCAGAGCAGCACCGTGCTGTCTTTGCCCATTGACCACAACATGCATAGCTCTTTAAAATGAGCATAGGCTTCGCGCAGGATGAAAATGCTGTGATTCTCAAGTTCTGATAAATAATTTGACATGGTGATCGTATTGTATCCCAAAACGTTTAGGAAGATAAGATAACTGGAATTTTTTTCCTGGCGGCCTGACGCAGGCGCGGCAGGCAATTGATAAAGAAAAGCGGGTTACATTTGCAACCCGCTTCCCTGCTCAATCATATTTTGGGCGGCTAATGAGAGCCCTGGTCTGCTTTGCTGGTTTCAGTTTGCCCCTGTTCAGAGCCGTTTGAGCTTTTAATGCTGCGCCACCAGTACAGGATGCTGAAGATAATGCCGATCAACAAAATGGTGGCAGCGCCAGCTACAACGGTATATTGAAGCACATAGCGGGATACAGGCTGCTGCGGGGCAATGGCATTGGAGGCCAGTTTGACATCGCCCGTTTCATCCATGGTTAAAATCCGGCTTTCATCCACTTTGCGGGCCATGGTGGTGAAGGTTTCTTTGGCAACCTCCTGTTCACGGGTCAGGCGGGCTTTTTCATCATTCAACTTCTGAAATTTCTGCTGTTTCTCAAGGATCTGGGGTTCCAGTTCTTTGAGATGTTCTTCTACAGCAGTGGATTGGTTTTCCATGGATTTGATCCACGTTTCAAGCATGATGATTTGTTGTTCAGGGCTGCCAGAATTGATTGTGGCAGGATCAATTTGCAACAGGAAGGGGGTGGAAGAGCCGGATGTGGTGTATAGGCGGGTTTGCATCATCAAAAACGTGACCTGGTCTGCCACAGAGGTTACATCGGCTGGACGGGTCTCTAATTGTTCAATAATGGACCGCGCATCCATCAGCCGGGATGAGTAGGACCGCTTGCGGTTTAAATAATCCTGCTGCTCGCTTAAAAGGGCATCCAATTCATTTTCAGTTGCCTCCACGGAATGGAGTGCCATAAAATCTTCCAGGGCTGCCGATTTCTTTTCCAAATCGGCTCGCGAATCATTCAACTGCTGCTGAAAAAACAGCAGTTGTTCCTGGCTTTTGCCGCCATAGATTTCATTGGCAAGGCGCACAAAAGACTCAGCCCATTCGTTGGCCAGCCGGGCTGCTTCTTCAGGGTCTTTCCACTTTATGGTCAGCATAATAACGCTCTGATCAGAGCCAGCGCTGGCTTTGCCCATTTTCTTAAAGGATTGGAGGATCCATTTATCTTCAGTATGAACAGCCTCCCATTCATTAAATAACGGCAGCCACAGCTCATCTCCGGTGGCCAGATCCAGGTAGGCTTTGTAAGCGGGAGCGAAATTGGTGAGGGTTTCAAAACGCGAGTCGAAGTTGGGGATATTGCGCGGACGGGTGATAATGACCATGGCCGTCGCTTCAAAATTTTGGGGTGATAGCCCAAGATAAAGCCCCGTGGCGGTGCAAACCACCAGCCCGGAAGCCAGGAACCAGATCCATTTCGAAAATAGAAAACGGATAAATTTTTTTAAATCAATCTCATCGTTCATTTTTTTTACCTTGAATTGAAATGTTTGGTTTCAATGAATGGTCAATGCCGGCATGGATGACGCAGTTTCCTGAAACACGCCCGCCTAAAAAAAACGGGTCACACGAAAGCCATCACTTTCCAGCCTGACAGACAGAAAAATCGGCCATTTGGTCAGGAACCTGGGGTTGGTTAAGCATTGTAATTTTATCATAGATGTGCTGTGGCTGCTTCAGCAATCTCATCCTGCCGCCTGGGTCAGGGTAACCCTTTTACGTCAGCTTCATTTTTCTTTGCGCAGCAGCCTCATTTGCGGTAAAATTCTTTGAATGAATACGCCGCCTTCCGCATCCAAAATTTTTTCACTCGATTACTGGACCTTTCTGTTTGCCGTGGTGATGATCGTTTTTTCGCTTATGGCGCTTTTTGATCTCATTTTCGCAACAGCCGCCAACGGCCTGACCATCCTGCTGCCGGGCCTGGCGCTGCTGGCGGCCGCCGGCCTGGCCTGGCGGCTCACCAGCCTGGTGCGGCTTTACCGCGGCGGCCAGCTGATTACCGGCGTGATCGAAGAAGTGATGCTGTTTCGCGGCCGCGGGCGCATTGCCTGGAAATACAGTTTCAATGGCAGGGCATATACAGGCAGTGTGGATCTCAGCCTGAAATCGCAGGTTGCTTTCTACCAGCCCGGCCAGGCGGTGGATTTGCTGGTGGATCCCCTTGCCCCGCGGCGCAGCATTCTGGCTGAGATTTTCAAATGAAACCCTCCCCATCTGCCCCTGTCTTTCAGAAGACGGCGCGCCGTGCGCTGCTGCTGGTCATCCCGGCGATGATTATCATGGTCATTCTGGCTGACCGCAACGCACTGCCGGGTTTCATTCTTGACCTGATTGACACCCCCAACATGGACAAGGTCTTGCATTTTCTGTTGATGGGCGGCCTGGCCTTTGTGCTGATGCTGGCGCTGCCGGCGCACTGGCAAATAGGGGGCATCCTGATATTGACGGCCGTCATAGGCCTGGAAGAAATATCGCAATCGCTGTTCCCTGAACGTTCATCCAGCCTGGAGGATTTTGCCGCCAGCACGCTGGGTGTGCTGGCGCTGGGAGGCCTGGCCATCTGGCTTTCACGGCGCTCATCCCGGCTGAAAAAAGCCTGATCAAGTGAGGAGAAAATGAGATGAAACTGCAACACCGTGTCATCATTCTTGTCCTGGTCCTTGCGCTGCTGGCCAGCGCCTGCAGCGCCGCCACCCCCACGGCCGGCAGCACGCCCACGGCTGCCGCGCAGGTTAAGAAACCCACCACCCCTTCCAATGCCATCCCTTCGCCCATGCCCACAAAGGTGGTCCCCACCGGTTTACCCACCACGCCGCCGCCTTTTTCGATTGCCAGCCTGGCTTTTAAAAATGACGGTGAAATACCCATCAAACACGCTTACAAAATGAGCGGCCAATGCTCCGGTGAAAACCTCTCGCCAGCCCTGTATTGGGAAGGCACCCCTGAAGGCACACAAAGCTTTGTTTTGCTGATGGTTGACACAGATGCGAAAAACTTTGTCCACTGGGTGGCCTATGATATTCCCGCCACGGCCGTTGCCATGACGGAGATCAAAAACGGCCCTGACACTGGTTTGAAAGGGGTGAATGATTACGATACACAAGGCTACGGCGGCCCCTGCCCGCCTGCTGGAACGCATCATTATGTGTTCACATTGTATGCCCTTGATATTCCCACCCTGGGGCTGCCGGCCGGCGCCACCAAAACGAAGGTGGACGCGGCCATGAAGGATCATATCATCGCCAAGGTCAGCCTGACCGGCGTGTATAAACGCAAATAACCACACTCCGGGCAGCTGAGCCCGATTTGAAAGGCAGATTCAAACGAATGGTTAAAAAAGCCGGGTTTTAAGCCCGGCCTTTTTTCGCAGTGCGTCCCAGCCAGAAAGCCAGGCCAAAGCAGATGGCCGGCAGGGAGGTGATCAAAATATAGGTGATGCCGTCCTGGTAAGGAATGAAAGGGCTGAAAAACAGGATGGCAGCCCCGGCTGCCATCAGGCTGCCGGTCAGGCGGTGCTTGAGGGTCAGCAGCAGGCCGATCAGCATGATAAAATGCACCCCCTGGCGCAGCCATATTTCGAGCGGGGGTTTATCCACTTCCACAAACCAGGCCATGTGTTCCAGAAAAAACAGACCCCAAACCAATGCCAGCAGCAGGGCCAGGATTTGCCCCAGCCACCTGAAAAGGATGCTCAACTTAGTTTTCATGGGTTTCCTCCCATTCTTTCACCTGCCGGGCGGTTTGCCAGCTCACGCCCAGGTGGCCGGCGGCCAGAAGCAAAGCCGCCAGGGCCAGCGGCCAGGCGGCCAGGAAAAGCCCGGCTGCAAAAAAATAGATCACGGGCGCCACAGCCAGGGGAATGGGCACCCGGCACATGGGCGCAAACAGCAGGCGAAAGGCCTGCCCCTGCAGCAGGTAGCGCAGCCAGCCGGCATAGTAGAACAGGAGGGCCGCGGCGGCCAGCCCCAGGCCGGCGGCCTGCCACCAGGGGGCGCTCAGGCTGGCCTGGTAAAAGATCGGCAGGATAAAGCACCCTGCCTGCCCGGCGCGTTCCAGTGCTTCCAGCTTCTTATCAGTTTTCAGGTTGCCGGGAACCTGCTGCGGCGGGCGCAGCAGCATCAGCGCATTGGGGAGCAAAACCAGGAGGGTGAAAAGCCAGCCAGGAAACATCCGTGCGGATCCTTTATAAAAAACCAGAGATGCTTAGATTGTAACTTAAAATCGCCTGCCTGCGCAGATGGTCAGCAAGAAATGGAGGGCAGGGCGCCGCCGGCTTTCCACTGGGCATGGGCAGCGCGGGCATAATCCTCATGGTTGGCGTGCCAGGCCGGCACTTCATCCAGCGGCCAGTAACGCAAAGCCAGGCCTTCGTGTGAAAGGGTCAGTGCGCCGCCCGTCACCCGCGCCTGGTGCACCACCGCCACCATGGTCATGGGGCCGTTGTGCGGGCTGGGCTGGCGGGTGAACACCCCTACCAGCCCGGTGATTTCCACTTCCAGGCCGGTTTCTTCGCGCACCTCACGCCGCGCGGCATCCGCCGGCTTTTCACCCACTTCCACCCAACCGCAGGGCAGGCACCAGCCGCTGCCGTCGGCGCGTTCCATCAGTAAAATCCGTCCTTCCTGGTCAAAAATGGCGGCGTCGGCCCCCAGCTTGGGGGTGATCTGCCCCATTTCAGCCAGAAAACACTGGTGGATGGCTTCGGGTGGGGTTTGCAGCAGGCCGCCGTATTCTTTCGCCGCCAGGTTCAGCAGTTTTTCGTAACGCTCGCGGTCATAGACATTGCCAGAGCTGTAATGCAGTCCATTGCGGGCGATGGATTGAATTTCGTTCAGCAGGTTCAATAGGGTTGGCTCTTCCATGGATCACTCTCGTCAGGGTAGGGATAGGGAAACTGGTTTTCATCTGGAATGGGGGCAGCTTCATCCTGAAGCTGGCCTTCAGGGTTGGCAACCCCTTTAACGGCCTGCAAAATATACAGGGCGGAAAGGTTGCGCACGGTCATGCCGTACTGCAAGTTTTCAGGGGTGAAATCAGCCGCTCCGCCAGGCAGGTTATCGGGATGAATGCCGTCGCTGCTCAGGCCGTAATTGGGCAGAGGCAGCAGCAGGGCGTTGTAATCCCACAGGGGAATGTTATATTCTTCGGCCAGGGCTTTCAACAAGGCGTTGGCCTGCTGGATGGGTTCCACCGTCCAGTCGATCATCATCGGCGGCAGGGTGCTCAGCACCGGAATGATGCCTGCATCAAGAGTCATTTGAAGGATGGTGCGCAGATTGGCTTCATATTCAGCCATGGGCACATGCAGATAGACATCATTGGTGCCGAGCATGATCAGCGCGATGGACGGCCTGACCATGCGATATTCGCAGGCCAGCGGGCTTTCCATTTCCCCACAGACGGCCTTGTTGGCATAGGACTGGTTCAAAATGTAGCCCGTGGTCCAGCCGCTGTGGGCTGCCAGTGAAAAATTGGAAAAGGAGTTCCGCCCTTCCCGCGCGGCGCTCTGCGAATAATAGGCCACCACCGGCGCCAGCTCGCCGTAATCGCGCAGATGATAGTTCCCGTCGCCGATGGGGTAGAGAAAATCATCATCGGCGGTGATGCTGTCGCCAATTTTTGAAAAAATATCAGCGTGATTTCCCAGGGTTTGCCCGTATAGAAAGATGCTGCGCGTGTTGCCGTTGAGGCCGCTCACGGCGGCGTAATAGGGACGGGTCTGGTGGATGATCAGAGGCAGGTAGATGGGTTCCACCAGGGGCTGCGCCTGGCTGACGCCGGTGCTGCTCCAAAGCAGCAGGCTGAACAGGCTTATGATGCCGGGCAGTTTGCGGACGGCCTGAAGATAACGGGAAAAACCAGGGATCATCATACTCGGCTGCCTCAACAAAGGAAGAATAGAACATGCTGGTCAATGAAAATGGGTCTATACAGCTTGATTCTAACCCTAAAGCTGTATTATGAGTGAAAAATCAGCCCATTCATTTCAGATGCCGGGCAGGCGGCCTGCCCGGTTGGGTTTTAAAGTGCATTGGGTGTAAAATTTATATGTCATTGAGGAAAGGCTTGTTGCTTGGAGGGCATTTATGGCAAAATCCAGACGCTTATACAGCATTCGTGTCAAGCTTACCATCAGTCACATTGCTCTGGCACTGCTATCGGGCCTCATTTGCAGTCTGACTCTCTATTACGTGATGGAAGCCAGCCTGATGGGGCAGATCCGCACGCAGCTGACCAGCCTGGTGAGCATTGCCGCGCTGGAGGTGGATGGGGATGCACATGCCCAGATCAACACGATTGAAGATCAGAGCGGCTCTGCTTACCTGGGTATTCAAAAACGCCTGGAATATGTGCGCGATTCATCTCCGGATATCCTTTACGTCTACACCATGCGCAAGGATGCCGATGGAAACATTTATTTTGTGGTGGACCCTGGTACCAAGGAAGATGAGCCGTCAGATGTGGGGGATGTCTATGCCGAACCTGGGCCGGTGCTGGGCGAACAATTTGACACCCTTGACCAGGTGACCCTGGAAGATGATTTTTATACCGATGCGTGGGGCACGGTGCTTTCGGGTTACGCGCCTTTTTACCGTTCAGATGGGCAGCGGGAAGGTGTTCTGGCCATCGATTTTAGCGCCAATGATATTGAAGCCAAAAAAGAGCGCCTGCGCTTCATCGCTTTTGGCACCTTCATCATCAGCGGCCTGATTGCCCTCGGCCTGGGCATGATCGTCTCGCGCCGCATCAGCATCCCCGTGCAGCGCCTGACGGAGACAGCCCGGCATATCAACACCTTTGATTTGAAAGACCTCGAGGCCGCCACCCTGGCTTTTGCCGGCGGCGATTTGACTCGGAATGTGAGCATCACCACCCCGCTGCTGGACATGGATGACCTGAACGATGAAATCGGGCTGCTGGCCGAAAATTTCAACCACACCATTGAAGCCCTGCAAAAAATTGCTCAGGCCTATGAAGGCATGAGCGCCAGCCTGCAAATGATCATTGGCGAGGTGGTTGAAAACGCCGAACAGCTCAATCTTTCTTCGGCTAACCTGGCAAACGGCACCAGGCAGGCCGGAGAAGCCTCCGGCCAGATCGCCGACACCATCCAGCAGGTGGCCGAAGGCATTTCGCAGCAGGCTGGCTCGGTGAATGGGGCTGCCATGTCCATGGACCAGCTTTCGCAGGACATCCAGAACATCAACCGCAGCACCCAGGATCAGACCGGGGCCATTGAAGTGGCCGCCGGCCTGGCTGAACGCATTGCCGGAGAGCTGCACCAGGTATCTAACAAGGCCCGCAGCCAGGCGGAAATTTCGCAAAAAGCGCTTGAAAACAGCCGCGGCAGCGTGCAAACCATTGTCGAGACGGTCAACGGCATGCAGCGCATCCGCAGCACGGCCGAAAAATCCGCCGAGTCGGTGGCCTTGATGGGCCGGCGCTCGGAAGAAATTGACACCATCGTCGAAACGATTGATGATATTGCCTCGCAGACCAACCTGCTGGCCCTGAATGCCGCCATTGAAGCGGCCCGGGCAGGCGAACACGGCCGCGGTTTTGGCGTGGTGGCTGATGAGGTGCGCCGCCTGGCTGATAAATCGGCCACGGCCACGCATGAAATTGAAAACCTGGTCAGGCAGATTCGCTTGGCTGCCGCCGAAGCCGGGCAGGCCATGAATACCACCGTCAGCGAGGTGGAGCGCAACGCCGCCCTGACCGGCGCCGCCCGCGCCGCCCTCGACAGCCTGCTGGAGACAGCTGGCGAAAGCCAGCGCTCCGGGCAGGATATTGCAGAAGCCGCCGCGGCCATCAGCGCTCTGCTGGATAACCTGACCGGGCAGATGAGCGGCATTGCTGCGCTGGCGCGCCAGAATATGGACGGCACCTATCATATGGCGCAAAGCTCTGAGCAGGTCTCGGTGGCGGTGGAAAATATTGCTTCGGTCAGCGAGGAAAACAGCGCCGCCGTGGAACAGGTGAGCGCCTCGACCGCCGAGCTGCGCGCCCAGGTGGAGGAAATTTCGCGGGCAACCCTGCAGCTCGATGAGATGGCCCGCCGCCTCAAGGAATTGATGCAAGCCTTTCAGATCAAATGAGACTGCGGCGAAAGTTTGCATCAGAACCCGGGCTAAAAACCTCTTTGACAATGCCGAATTGAGGCTGTGTCATAAAACTGACCAAACAATGACATGGCCAAGAAAACCGCCCCTTTTCAGGGGCGGCTGCGGTTGATTAGAGGTATTCCTTCAGCTGGCGGGCGCGGCGCGGATGGCGCAGACGGCGCAGGGCTTTGCCTTCAATCTGGCGGATGCGCTCGCGGGTGAGGCCGAATTTCTGCCCCACTTCTTCGAGGGTGTAGGCATGGCCGTTATCCAGCCCAAAGCGCAGGCGCAAAATGCGCGCTTCGCGGGGCGAAAGCGTGCCCAGCACTTCTTCGATTTTATCGCGCAGCAGGTTGTGATAGGTGACCTGAATGGGGGATGGGGTGATGTCGTCTTCAACAAACATGCCCAGTTCTGAGTCATCTTCATCATTAACCGGGCTTTCGAGGGAGAGCGGCAGCCACGAAACACGCATCATCCATTGCACTTTGCGCAGGCTGAGGCCCATTTCGGTGGCCAGTTCGTCCACGCGCGGCATGCGTCCCAGGTCCTGTTCCATCTCATGGATCATGCGGTAAAGCTGGCGGATACGGTCGATCATGTGCACCGGCACGCGAATGGTGCGGCCCTGGTCGGCGATGGAGCGGGTGATGGTCTGGCGGATCCACCAGGTGGCGTAGGTGGAGAAACGGAAGCCGCGGTGATGGTCGTATTTTTCCACCGCCTTCATCAGGCCCAGGTTGCCCTCCTGAATCAGATCCAGAAAGGGGACGCCGCGGCCGATGTATTTTTTGGCAATGCTGACCACCAGGCGGGTGTTGGCCTTGATGAGGTGTTCGCGGCCCTGAATGCCCTCCTGCACCAGCTGTTCCAGCCGTTCGCGTTCGGCAGGCGGCAGCGTGCGGTTGGCAAGCTCCTTGCGGGCCTGCTTACCGTGTTCAATGGCTTCGGCCAGGCGCAGTTCCTCTTCCACATGCAGCAGCGGCACGCGCGACATTTCCTTCAGGTACAGGCCAACGGTATCATCCGAACCCACCCGTTCCAGGTCTGTCAGGGTGTCAAAGTCATCTGGATTGAGATCGTCCTCATCGGGCGCTTCAAAATCCGCCTCGCGGTCAAGAATATCCACCCCACGGCGGCGCAGGGCAACCACAATTGCCGTCAGATGTTCGGCATCTTCATCACCGTTGGGATAGAATTCCATCAAATCCTCGGTGGTCAGGTAACCCTGCACATCGGCTTTTTCAAGCAGCATGCCCAGAATTTCCGTCTTCTTTTTGCGCCTAACTGCATAAACCATCATCCCCTCCTTGAACGATTAATGGTGGATGGCAGATGACCGGCCTGGAATCTCACCGGCAGATTCAACTCACACGTGCGCGTTTTCGGCGTGATGCTCGCACACGGCGTGGTTCAGATTTTCACCGCATTCAATGCACAATCCCTTGCAATCGGGGCGGCATAACGGGCTGATTGGCATTTCAATCAGTAAATATTCGCGCGCAACGGGGCCAAAATCAATATTGCCATCTTCCGGCAAAATCAACCCCGATTCGGAAACGGAACGGGAAGAAAAAGCGTATAGCTCGCTGAATTCTGTATGGAGAGGTTGTTCGAATGTGTCGAGGCAGCGCACGCATTCGGCTTCTGCAACGGCTGAAAATTCCACCTGCGCCAGCAGTCCCTGCGGATTCCGGCTGATTCTGGCTACCCCTTTAAACTGTTCCAGTTTAAAATCAGGTTGTAGTAGAATAGTATCATATTCGAAATGGAAATCACGGCTATAACCAAGCATCTGGTTAGAGATGAAGCCGACATTGATGCGCAAAGGGTATTTTTGTGAGGTCATGAAATAAAGACTTCAATAAAGATAAAATTTACCCTCATATTTTATCACGCCGATATATAAAAGTCAACTTATATATATTTAATTCATAAAAATATTAATTATGGCATCTTTACCTGCGCTTTTCCTGGCAACTGAGAACAAAGGCAAACTGCGCGAGCTGGAGCATATTCTTTCAGCCCTGCCCCTGCGCCTTGAAACGCCCCTCACCCGGCAGTTAAGCCTGAATGTGGCTGAAACCGGCAGCAGTTACGCTGAAAATGCGGCGCTGAAAGCCCTGGCTTTTGCCCGCGCCACTGGCCTGCCGGCGCTGGCCGATGACTCTGGCCTTGAGGTGGATGCTCTGGATGGCGCTCCGGGACTCTATTCGGCCCGTTTTTCGCCCAAACCTGGCGCCAAAGATGCCGACCGGCGCGCCTATCTGCTGGAAAAACTGGCCGGTTTGCCCCGCCCCTGGAAGGCCCATTTCCACTGCACCATTGCCATTGCCACCCCCACTGAGCAGGTTTTCTATGCCGAGGGCAACTGCTTTGGCGAAATCATCCCGGAAGAGCGCGGCGAGCACGGTTTTGGCTACGACCCGGTTTTTTACATGGAGGAATACCAGGCCACCATGGCTGAACTGGCGCCCGACCTGAAAAATCAGATCAGCCACCGCGCCCGCGCCGCCCAGGCCAGCCTGCCGCTGCTGCGCGGTCTGTTTCATCTTTCTGAAGTATAAAAAACGATAATCATGACCGTTCTTGAAAAAATCGCTCATTTTCAAGACCGCCGCGACGAGGTTCCCAACCAGGAGCTGGCCCGCGAACTGGCCAATGCCGGGAATGTGGAAGGCATCCGCGAAATCGCCGAAAACTTGTGGAACAAGGACCCGGATATCCAGGCTGACTGCATCAAGGTGCTGTATGAAACCGCCTATATCCGCCCAGAGCTGATCGCCCCTTACTGCGCCGATTTTCTCAAGATGATCCACTCGCGCAACAATCGTCTGGTGTGGGGCGCCATGATTGCTCTGGGGACCATTGCCCACCTGCGCCCGGCTGAAATCTTTGCTCATTTTGAAGAGATCAAAAAAATCATGGCCTCCGGTTCCGTCATCACCATTGATAACGGCGTAAAGGCCCTGGCCCTGGCCGCCGCCGCCAGCCCTGATGCCCGCCAGACCATTTTCCCCTACCTGCTTGAACATCTTAACACCTGCCGGCCCAAAGATATTCCCCAGCACGCCGAAAAGACCCTGCCCGCGGTGGATGCTGCCAACCGCAACGCCTTTATTGCCGTCCTTGAGCAGCGGCTGGAATACTTAAGTGAGGCGCCGGCGGGCCGCATCAAGAAGGTCATCAAGCAGGCGAAGGCCTTGTAGATCCCCGTCACCTTGTAATTACTTAACAATTCTTCAGAATAATATCGGCAAAGCCATCCTCGGCATTTATAATTGCACAATATGATCACACATCTTTTTTAGGAGGCAAGAACAATCATGCATGAGGTTAAAGTCAACACCAATAAAAACAGGCTCTATCTGACCATCAAAGGCCGCTATACCGTGCCTGAAATCACGGAGGTGGCAACTTTGATTACCGGAGAGGCCAAAAAGCTGAAAGCCAATTTTGGCATCGTTTCTGATATCAGCGAATTTGTGCCTGCAAGCGAAGAAGTGCGCCTGATCATGCAGGATACCATGAAAAAGCTCAAGGATATGGGACTTGGGCATGTGGTGCGTGTGATCAAATCTGACGCAGTGGTCGCCGCCAATCAGTGGCAGCGCACCTCACGGGCGGCGGGTTACACAGCTGACCAGGCCGAAACGGTTGCCGAGGCGGATAAGAAACTCGACGAATTGCAAAAATAACCCGTCAGGGCAATCTTAATCTCACCAACAGCGCCCGGCAACAATGCAGGGTGCTGCTTTTTTCGAAGGTGTTGCCTTTCGTTTATGGTTGGGGCGGCAGGGTGAAATAAAAGGTTGCGCCTCTGCCAACCTCACCTTCAGCCCAGATCTCTCCGCCGTGCCGGTGAATGATGCGCTGAACAATGGCCAGTCCAATGCCGCTGCCTTCAAACTCGCTGCCGTGCAGGCGTTGAAAGGCGCCGAACAATTTTCCAGCATAGGTCATATCAAACCCAGCGCCATTATCGCGGATAAAATAAATCACCTTCTGATCCTGCTCCAGCTTGCCAAACTCAACCTGCGGGGCGGCCGCCTGTGCGGTGAACTTCCAGGCGTTATTCAGCAGGTTCACCAGGGCAATGCGCATCAGTGAGGCGTCAGCCGTGGCGGGCAATTCAGGCGGGCAGATAAACTCCACCCGCTGCCCGGGCAGGCTGGTTTCCAAATCCGTCACCACCGAACGGGCCAGGGCCGCCAGGTCCACCGGACCGCTGTTAAATTCCAGGCGCGAAACGCGCGCCAATTTCAGCAGGTCATCAATCAGGGTGTTCATGCGCTGGCTGGCCGCCCGGATGCGATTCAGATAGCCTTTGCCCTGTTCATCCAGCACCGCTGTGTAATCTTCCAGCAAATACTGGCTGAACCCCTCCAGGCTGCGCAGTGGGGCGCGCAGGTCGTGCGAGACGGAATAGGAGAAGGATTCCATTTCCTTGTTGGCGGCCTCGAGCTGGCGGGTGCGCGCTGCCACCAGATCTTCAAGATGCAGGCGGTATTGCTGAACTTCCTCTTCAACCCGCTTACGGTCAGTGATGTCCATTATTGAGATCAAAACGCGCTGCCAGGGGCTGGCTGCAGAAAGCCCGTTGGCTGAAACAATCACAAAAACCGGCTGGCGGTTCAGGGTCTGCCCATGAGCATCCGATTCCAGCGCGGCTTCTGATTCAGGCAGGGCGGCCAGGCGCGCAAAAAAGCTGATGAAGAAGGCATAACCAAATATGTGGGCCAGGTTTCCATTCAGGTGTTCCATGCTTGCCGCCCCAAAGAGGGCCAGGGCGGCCCGGTTTGCGGCCGTAATCTGGATCAGTTTAATCCAATCTCGCACCAGGTCGAGCCGTTCTTCAAAATAGACCTGCCAGTCAGGCGCTGGCTGTTTTTTCACATCGTCCAGACGTTTTTTAAGCTCTGAAAAATTGCACTCCCACAGTGCAATGGGTGATTCTTCAAACAAAACCCGGAAGCGCTCCTCGCTTTCAGCCAGGGCGCGGGTGGCGCGATCGCGCTCTGAAATATCGCGCACGGCCGCCCACATGCTGCTTGGCTGCCCGTTTTCATCGCGGTTCAGATACACGCGCAGTTCGGCTGGAAGAATGACGCCATTTTTACAGATATATTCTTTGGCATAGAGCTCTGAATAGCCGCGCGGTATGATCTGCTCTCTGGTGATCCGCTCTTCCATATCGTGCCATTTGCGCGGCGTGAGGTCCATATAGGTCAACCGGGTCAATTCGTCACCGCGGTAGCCGAGCATCTCCTGAAAAGCCTGGTTGCTGGCCAGAATTTTCCCTTCCATGTTCACCTGAACAAACCCATCCATCATGCCGCGGTAGAGCACCTGGTAGCGGGTATCGGAACGCTGCAGTTCCAGTTCTGCGCGCAGGCGTCTTTCCTGGTCCAGAAACAGGGTGCAAACAATGAAAGAGCCAATGGGGTAAATGGTGAGGACGGGGAAGGTGAGCTGGTTGAAGGTGATGCCGCGCAAAGGAGAAGGTACCAGCAGCATGGCCCCCCACATGGCCACATGCACCAGCATGCCAAACAAAAACACCCAAAAATATCCGTTAAAGCGGGCATCGCGGCGCCGCAGGTAATGAAAAAGGATGCCGATGACGGCCGAAACCGTGATGACGGTCAGGCCCATGTTCATGCCCGCGCCGCCCAGCAGGGCGCGGTAAATGCCGGCGATGATGGCCGTGATGATGGCGGTCAGCGGGCCGCCAAACATGCCCGCCGCGCTGATGATAATGGAACGGCCGTCAAAAATGAGGCCTGGCGACAGCACAAAAGGGTTCAACATGCCGGCCAGGCAAACCACACCAAACAACAAACCCGCCAGAACCTGGTGGGTGCGGGTGCCGTAAGGCCAGCGCCGCGAGATGAAGTTGTACAGGATGCTCAGGGTGATGAGCAGGGTGATGTTGTTGATCAGGGCGCCGAACACAGCCATACCGCCACCTCCCTGTGGACCGGGCTGCGCCGTGATGGACGCAGCCCGGCTTCAATTGATTAAAGGCTCAGAACAGGCCCAACACGCGGCCGGTTTCCAGATCAAGATCCACGTCATAGAAGGCCGGCCGGGTGGGCAGGCCGGGCATGGTGGCCATTTTGCCCAAAAGGGGATAGACAAACCCGGCCCCCACCGAGGCGCGGATATCGCGAATGGGAATGCGGAAGCCCTTCGGCACGCCTTTCAGGGTGGCATCGTGGCTCAGGCTCAGATGGGTCTTGGCCATGCAAATGGGCAGGGCATCAAACCCCAGGCGGGTATATTCTTCAATGCGCGCTTCGGCAGCCGGGCTGTAATCCACCCCATCGGCGCCGTAAACTTCACGGGCAATGGTTTCGATCTTCTCTTTGATGGAAGCGCTCAGCGGATAAAGGAACTGGAACTGCGAAGGCTTTTCAGCCGCTGCCATCACGGCTTTAGCCAGTTCCACCGCGCCTTCGCCGCCCTTTTCCCAGTGCTCGCATACCAGGGCGTCTTCAGCGCCGCCTTCTTCCACGGCTGCCTTGCGGATCAGTTCCAGCTCAGCGGGGGTGTCGGTGGCAAAGCGGTTGACCGCCACCACCACCGGAACGCCAAACTTGCGGGCGATGCGAATGTGATGCACCATGTTGGCCAGGCCGGCAGACAGCAGTTCGAGGTTCTCGTTGGTATAGGCCGCGTCCAGCGGTTTGCCAGCCACCACCTTGGGGCCGCCGCCGTGCATCTTCAGGGCGCGCACCGTGGCCACCAGCACCACCACGTTCGGGATCAGGCCGGAGGTGCGGCACTTGATGTTAAAGAATTTTTCCATGCCCATATCCGCGCCGAACCCCGATTCTGTGATCACGTAATCGGCCAGCTTGAGGGCAATGCGGTCAGCAATGATCGAGCTGTTGCCGTGGGCAATGTTGGCGAAAGGCCCGGCGTGGACAAAAACCGGCGTGCCTTCCAGGGTTTGCATCAGGTTGGGCTTGATGGCGTCGCGCATCAACACGGTCATGGCGCCGGCCACGCCCAGGTCCTCGCAGGTGATGGCCTCGCCTGAACGGCTGACGCCGATGACCACGCGCCCAAAGCGTTCGCGCATGTCTTTCAAATCGGTGGTCAGGGCCAGAATGGCCATGATTTCGCTGGCCACGGTGATATCAAAACCGGTTTCGCGGGTGAACCCTTTTTCTTCCTCGCCCTTGCCCACCGTCACCCCGCGCAGCATACGGTCTGAGGTGTCAATCACGCGCCGCCAGGTGATGCTGGCGGGGTCGATATCCAGGCGGAACATGCGGCGGCGCTCTTCGGGGGTCAGGTCGTTGGGTTCGGTCTTGTGAATGCCCAGCTTCTGGGCGCGCAGCAGCATGCTCTTGGCAAAGCGGCGTTTGCCGGTTTTGTCGGCCGGGCAGAAGCGGTCGAAAAGCTGCTCATCGGTGGCTTCAGATTCATGGAACATGCGCACATCAATGGCCGCAGCCACCAGGTTGTTGGCGGCGGTGATGGCGTGAATATCACCGGTGAGATGCAGGTTGAAATCTTCCATTGGCACCACCTGGCTGTAACCGCCGCCGGCCGCGCCGCCTTTGATGCCAAAAGTGGGGCCCTGGCTGGGCTGGCGGATGCAGGTGAACACGCGCTTGCCAAGCAGCGCGCCCAGGGCCTGGCTGAGGCCGATGGTGGTGGTGGTTTTGCCCTCGCCCAGGGGGGTGGGGGTGATGGCGGTGACATCAATATACTTGCCGTCAGGCACATTATGCAGGCGGTCCAGCACTTCAAGGCGTACTTTGGCTTTGTGGGGACCGTAGAGTTCCAGTTCTTCAGGCAGCAGCCCCAGTTCTTCAGCCACCTGGGTGATGGGTTTCAGTTCTGCTTCCTGGGCAATATCAATATCCGAAGGGACGGGCAGCCGCCTTTTGAGGCGGGTTGGTGTAAACTTAACAGACATATTTTTTCCTTTCTCGAGACGAATAAGACAAAAAGGAATTGGAATCTTAATTATTGTAGCGCAAAAACGCGCAAGAGGGTAGTTTTCAAAAATGGTCAGCAGGGATAAATAAAGGCTGTTTTGATGCCAATTTTGAGCCAAATTACCCCCATTTACCCGCCAAACCTATTTGTAATTATTAGACTTATGCTATACTGTATTATGATGCAAACGGCTCATTCCACCTGGACGAGTTGGGCTCGATTCTTGCAACGCTGGGGATTAGATGGATTGGCCAGCGCTGTGCTGGATGCGGGCGGCCCATTGACCATCCTGGCCGCGCAGGCGGCTTACCTGGGCCAACCTTTTCTGGGAAAGGCCGGTTCAGGCGTTTCTTTCAACAGCCTGTTGGCGTTGTTGGAAGACCGCGAACAGGGAAAAGCATTTGCAGCATTCCTTCGGGAGGAACACCACCGTGACGATTAATTTCATAGGATTGGGTCTGATTGTTCTAGCGGCCATTCTGATCATTGTGATGAATATCATCCACCGCAAGCGCCCTTACCGCGGTTTTCGCCAGGCGCCTGCTTTTAACAAGCTGCGCCAGGCCATTGGGCTGGCCGTCGAAGATGGCTCGCGCGTGCATGTGGCGCTGGGCAACAGCAGCCTGACCGGTCAGCAGGGGGCTTCAGGGCTGATGGGGCTGAGTGTTCTTGACCGTATTGCCCAATACGCTTCAATCAGCGATGCTCCGCCCATCGCCACCACTGGTGAAGGCGCTTTTTCCATCCTCTCGCAGGATACCCTGCGCACCACTTACCGCAATGCCTTTGCCTCTGATCTGTATGACGCCACCCAGGGCCGCATGACCGGCACCTCGCCGGCCGCCTTTGTCGCCGGAACCCTGCCGGTGATCCAGGAAGAGCAAATTTCCGCCAATATCCTGATGGGGCATTTCGACACCCAGGTGGCGCTGCTGGCCGACGCCGCCGAGGACCGCAACCAGTTCACCCTGGCGGCTTCCGATTCCCTGCCAGCCCAGGCTGTGCTCTATGCCGCGGCGCGTGAATCGCTGATTGGCGAAGAGCTCTTCGCCGCTGGCCATTACCTGCAGGTGAGCCCCTTCCACAGCGCCAGCCTGCGGGCGCAGGATATCCTGCGCTGGGGCATTGCCGCTGCCATTGTGCTCGGCGCGCTCTATAAACTGATCGTCTCGCTGGGTATTCTATGAACGCTTTTTTGATCACCGCTTTCACCATCCTCATCGGATTGCTGGTTCTGGCAGGCTATGTGTTCAGCCCAGGGCTGGATGAACCGCTGAAATACCTTCTGAACATGGCGGCCATTTTGACTTCTGTGGCTACCCTGGTGGGTGTGGCCAACCTGCTCTCTGTGCACCTCAAAAAAATCCGCTCAAAACAGAATGCCCTTTACAGCGTGGTGGTGCTGGCTTCGTTCATTCTCACTATTTTGCTGGGCCTGCTCTTTGGACCGGCGGCTGCCGACTTCAAAGCCTTTGTCACCAGCATCCAGTTTCCGGTGGAAGCCAGTCTGATGGCTTTGCTGGCGGTGACCCTGCCCTTTGCCTTGATCCGCTTTATGCAGCAGCGCCGTAACACCATCATGGCGGTGGCTTTTGGCATCAGCGTGTTGGTGTTTCTCATCACCAGCATTGGCTTCTTAACCTCATCCAACATTCCAGTGATCAACGATGTGGTGGCCTTCATCAATCGCCTGCCGCTGGCCGGTGCGCGCGGCCTGTTAATCGGGGTTGCCCTGGGCAGCCTGACCGCCGGAATCCGCATCTTGCTGGGCGTTGACCGCCCATATAACGGGTAAAGCCTATGGCCGACGTACGCTGTCAGATGTGTGGAAAAATGAATCCGGCTGGCTCTGAAGTATGCCAGTTCTGTCAGGCGCGCATTACCCCCCTGCGCCTGAATACCGGCAGCCTTTCTCCCGAGGAACCGGATCTGCCCGATTGGCTGCGCTCTTTTGGCGATGAAGGCCCAGAAGAAGCTGCGGCTGAAGCTGAACAGACCCAACCGGCGCCGCAGCCTGTGGCCGCCGAAACCGAACAAACCCTGCCCACCAGCGCTTCTGCTCCGGCCGAGCCCGGTTCAGAGCCCACCAGCGCCATGCTGCTGCGCAAGAATCTGGTGGGCGAGTGGAAGGATGTGGAGCCCGAAGCTGCCGCTCCTGAAGAAACCCCCGACTGGATGGCGCGCATTCAAAGCGCTGCCAGCGAACCCGCTGCGCCCCGCGAAGAGGCTGTGCTCTCACCTGAAGAAATGGACCGCGAGGTGGAAGCCTTTTTGAGCAGCAGCAATGCTGCCATTTTCACCGAAAAAGGCGAAACAGTGCCCAACTGGCTGCAGGAACTCGGCGGCGAAGCCGCACCCCATCCGGCCAACCAGCCTGAACAGGGCGCTCCTGAAATGCCCAACTGGCTGGCTTTTGAGGAAGATACCAGCGGTGATGTGCCGGTGCGCCGGGTGACCGGCCGTCTGCGCATGCCCACGGGCGGGCTGCCCCCTCTTGAAGAGCCCAAACCCGTCTCTGAACCCGCTCAGGCGCCCGCACCTGAACCTGTACCAGCGGCGCCTGTTTCATCCAAACCCGAATTGACAGCCCCGCCAGTCAGACCGGAACTGTCTGCACCGCCGCCTCCCGCACAAAGCGAGGGTGGGATGCTTGCCTTCATGCAGGCCCAGCCGCCCGCTGAAAGTGCGCCTGAACCGGCCCTGCCTGGCGGCATGCCCGATTGGATGGCGGAATTGAAGCCCCCGGCTGCTGAAGCTGCGCCAGCTGGCGATGACTGGCTGGCAGGGTTTGGCTCTGCTGCCAGCGAGACCGGGGAAGAAGCTTTGCCTGCGGCGGATCTGCCCGACTGGATGGCCGAGCTGCGCCCGCCTGAGGCAGATCAGCCCGCTGCCGCCCCGGCTGCTGGCGATGACTGGCTCTCAGCCTTTGGCGCGCCGGAACCTCCGGCCCCCGCCGAAGTTCAACCTGCTGTTCCGGCTGACACCATGCCCGACTGGATGGCCGAACTGCGCCCGCCTGAAACTGCCCAACCTGCCGCCCCGGCTGCTGGCGACGACTGGCTCTCAGCCTTTGGCGCGCCGGAACCTCCGGCCCCCGCCGAAGTTCAACCTGCCGCTCCGGCCGGCGCCATGCCCGACTGGATGGCCGAGCTGCGCCCGCCTGAGGCAGATCAGCCCGCTGCCGCCCCGGCTGCCGGTGATGACTGGCTCTCAGCCTTTGGCGCGCCGGAACCTCCGGCCCCCGCCGAAGTTCAACCTGCCGCTCCGGCCGGCGCCATGCCCGACTGGATGGCCGAGCTGCGCCCGCCTGAGGCAGATCAGCCCGCTGCCGCCCCGGCTGCCGGTGATGACTGGCTCTCAGCCTTTGGCGCGCCGGAACCTCCGGCCCCCGCCGAAGTTCAACCTGCCGCTCCGGCCGGCGCCATGCCCGACTGGATGGCCGAGCTGCGCCCGCCTGAGGCAGATCAGCCCGCTGCCACCCCGGCTGCCGGTGATGACTGGCTCTCAGCCTTTGGCGCGCCGGAAACCCCGGCCCCCGCCGAAGTTCAGCCTGCTGCCCCGGCCGGCGCCATGCCCGACTGGATGGCCGAGCTGCGCCCGCCTGAGGCAGATCAGCCCGCTGCCGCCCCGGCTGCTGGCGATGACTGGCTCTCAGCCTTTGGCGCGCCGGAACCCCCGGCCCCCGCCGAAGTTCAACCTGCCGCTCCGGCAGGCAGCCTGCCCGACTGGATGGCCGAGCTGCGCCCGCCTGAGGCAGATCAGCCCGCTGCCGTTCCGGCTGGCAGCCTGCCCGACTGGATGGGACAAATGCAGCCGCCCGCCCCTGCCGGAACCCCGGCTCAACCCCAGGCGGCTGAGTCAGACTGGTTTTCAGGTTTTGGCGCGCCGCAAACCCCGGTTCCCGCTGAAGCTCAGGCCGGAAATGACTGGCTTTCAGCCTTTGGCGCGCCTGACGCCTCTGGCGTTCCGGCTGCCCAACCCGCCGAAGAGGTGCCCGATTGGCTGACCTCCCTGCGCCCGCAGCAGGCCGAACCGGCTGCGCCTGAACCGGCCGCCCCGGAGGGGGACGATTGGCTTTCCAGTTTCAGCACCTTCTCTGAAAGCAAGGAAACCCCGGCCTTCTCCTTCACCGCGGCCGAACAGCCTGAACCGGGCATGTATTCGCCGCCCACCACTGCCCCGCTGGGCGAAGAAGAAGAACAGCCTGCTGAACCTGGCATGGAATGGGGGGCGCAGCCCGATTGGCTGGGCGCGCCCATGGGGCAGGCCGCCGCGCCTGCTGAAGAACAGGCCGCCTGGCTGAGCGATATTCCCTTCACTGCGCCGCAAACAGCTGCCCCGCAGCCCGCGGGTGAAGGATCATCAGCCTTCATGGAAGGCGAACTGCAAAACTGGCTTTCGGGCATCAATCCGACTGAAGAAATTGAACCGGCTCCGGCCGCTGAAGAACCGGCAGTTGAAGGCTTGAGCCTTGAACCAGGCGAGCTGCCCATCTGGGTGCAGGCCATGCGCCCGATTGAAACCGCCACTCCGCAGCCGGTGGTCACCAGCGAGGCGGATACCCGCATTGAAAACAGCGGCCCGCTGGCCGGGTTGAAAGGCGCCATCCCGATCCAAAGCTTTGATCAGGATATCCGCCGCCCGCCCATTTACACCGTCAAACTGCAGGTGAGCGACGCGCAGCAGAAGCGCATTGAAGCCCTCGAAAGCCTGCTGAAATCCGAAAATCAGGCGGTTGCCCCGGCCCGCAGCAGCGCCTTCAGCCCCCAGCGCATTTTCCGCTGGGTGGTGACCCTGCTGATCATCCTGGCTGCCTGGCTGCCTGTGTGGTTCAACCCGCGCGTGATGGACTTCCCTGCCACCACCCCGGCCGTGAGCGAAATGAACACCATCATCAAGGCGCTGCCCGACGGCGCGCCGGTGCTGGTGGCGGTGGATTACGAGCCTGCCCTGGCGGGTGAGATGGAAACCGCGGCTTCCAGTGTGCTGGGGCATGTCTTTGCCAAGGGCTCGCCGGTGACCTTCCTCTCAACGGTTCCCTCGGGACCTTTCCTGGCTCAGGATCTGCTGCATTCGATCAAGATCAACTATCCCGATATAGCTGGCCAGGTGGATAAACTGGCTGCCGACAGCGGCTATCTGCCGGGCGGACCGCTGGCGCTGCGCGCGCTGGCTGCAAGCCCCGAATTGAAAAATGCGGTGGCTGTGGTGGTGCTGACCGACGACGCTGACACGGCGCGTTACTGGGTGGAGCAAATTCAACCCGCCCTGCAAGGCCGGAAACTGCTGATGGTCTCCAGCGCGCAAATTGCCCCCATGCTTCAACCCTATGCTGAAACCGGCCAGATCGACGGCCTGATTTCAGGCATCTCAGGCGGCGCCGTTTATGAAAAATTGCGCCTGAAACCGGCCGCAGCCCAGGCCCAGTGGGACGGCTATCAGATTGCGCTCTTCCTGTCCATCCTGCTCATCCTCGGCGGCAGCTTCATCAAGTCGCGCGGCGAATCAAAACCATCCATCCCGGCCCGGGACACCAAAGAGGCGTAGACCATGACGGATATCCTGCTCAGTATTGTCGGTTTCATACTCACCCTCATGGTTTTGAGCTACCTGGTGAAGGATGACAATGCGCTGTTTCACCTGGCGGCTTACATTTTCGTGGGGGTTTCAGCCGGGTTTGTCACCCTGCTCATCCTCACCCAGGTGCTCTGGCCGCAGCTTACCCAGCCATTTATCCCGCTGTTTTCCTCGAGTGATCAAATTGATCGGATTGGCGTAATTTGGAGCTTGGTGACCATGCTGTTGGGCGCCCTGCTGCTGCTGAAAATTTCGCCCCGCCTGTCGCGCTTTGGCATGATTCCGGTGGCTTTTCTGGTCGGCGCGGGCGCAGCCATCATCATCGGCGGGGCTGTGTTTGGCACCATTTTGCCCCAAATTCAAGGCGCAGCTGACCTGATGGATTTGAAGGCGGGCGCCGACCGCGGGGTGAACCCGTTGATACAAATGGTGGATGCCGTCATCCTCATCGGCGGCACCATTTGCACCCTGTTCTACTTCTATTTTGGCGCCAAACCGCGCCCCAACCAGCCGCCGCAGCGCAGCAAAGTGGTGGAAACACTGGGGACAATCGGGCAGATTTTCGTCGGCATCACCCTGGGCGCGCTGTTTGCGGGGGTTTTCACCGCCGCCCTGACCGCCCTGGTGGAACGCGGCGCATTTATCTGGAATTTTATCTGGCAGTTGATCGGTGGGTAGCAGCTTATGACGTCACTCATTGATTCAGAATCCTTACTCGCAATTGATGTCGGCTCTATCAACACTCGGGCTTTCCTGTTCGATGTGTCAGAGGGGACCTACCATTTCCTTTCGATGGGCAGTGCGCCGACCACCATTACCGGCGCCTTCAACGATATATACGAAGGCGTGCACGCGGCGCTGGAACGGCTGCAGGAAATCAGCGGCCGCACCCTGCTCAACGACCAGGGCCAGGTGATGGGCCCCTCGCTGACGGATGGTTCAGGCGTGGATACGGTGGTGAGCACCTATTCGGTCGGCCCGGTGATCAACACCGTGGTGGTGGCGCTGCTTTCTGATGTGTCTATGGAAAGCGCCTACCGCCTGGCCAGTTCGTCCTATGCGGCGGTGGTTGAAACCATCGGCCTGACCGACCGGCGCAAGGTTGAAAATCAGATTGATGCCATCCTCAAAGCGCGCCCCGATTTGGTGATTGTGGCTGGCGGCACCGAAAATGGCGCCAGCAAGTCAGTGCTCAAGCTGCTGGATGTGGTCGGCACGGCCTGCGCCCTGCTGCCGGTGGACGCCCGTCCTCAGGTGCTTTACGGCGGCAACCAGGCTCTGGTGGAAGAGGTAAAAACCAAGCTGGATGTGCATTCGCGTCTGCATATCTGCCCCAATATCCGCCCCAAATTCAACCAGGAAAACATCAACGGATCCCAGCAGGCCTTTAACGAAGCCATTTTTGACATCCGCAACCAGCAGCTCGGCCATCTTGAACGCCTGAGCATGATGGGCGGCGGCCATCTGACCCCCAGCGCCCAGGCCTTTGGCCGGCTCATCCGTTTCTTAAGCCAGGTCTATAACCCGGGCAAGGGTGTGCTGGGGCTCGATGTGGGCGGCGGGCATACCGTGCTGGCGGCGGCCACCGGCGGGCGTCTTTCGCTGAATGTGTGCGCCGGCCTGGGCGTGGGTGAAGGCCTGACCAGCCTGATGATGCAGACCCAGCTCACCGATATTTTGCCCTGGCTGCCCATTCACATTTCTCCCGAATATGTGCAGGATTACCTGTTTAACAAGTTGAGCAATCCGGCCCTGGTGCCCGCCACACTGGAAGACCTGTCCATCGAGCAGGCGGTCACCCGTCAGGTGATTCGCATGGCCGTGCGCCAGACCGCCCAGCGCTATCCGGCAGTGGCCAGCACCCTGGCAGCCGGCGCCAGCAACCAGTTTGAACCCGTTCTGGCCAGCGGTGCGGCCCTTACCCAGGCCCCCACCCCCGGACAGGCTCTGTTGATGCTGCTGGACGGCCTGCAGCCGGTGGGCACCACCACCTTTGTGCTCGATCAGAACAACCTGGCCAACGCGCTCGGCGCAGCGGCCGCGGTTAACAGCATTCTGCCGGTGCAGGTGATTGACACCGGCGTGTTCCTCAACCTCGGCACGGTCATTTCGCCCATTTCCAGCGCCAAATACGGCAGCACCATTTTGCATGCCCGCGTGGAATTGGAAAACGGCAGCGAAAACCGTGTTGAAGTGAAACAGGGCTCGCTGATGGTGCTGCCGGTGCCCAATGGGCAGCGCGCCCGCATTCATCTCGATCCGCTGGCGCACACCGATGTGGGCATGAACCGCAGCGGCCGCGGCGGTGCGGTCAATGTGGTGGGCGGCGTCCTGGGCGTGGTGATTGACGCCCGCGGCCGCCCTCTGGTGCTTCCACCCGATGATGCACGGCGCCAGGATATGATTAAGAAGTGGCTCTGGCGCCTGGGCGGTTAGCCCGGCACAGAACTTGCACAGTTTAGATAAAGGTCACAGCTCATGTTATCACGAGTCTCCCACATCCTTCCCCTCACCACCATCCGGCGGGCGCGCCAGCTTCCGTGCAGCGGAAAGATTTTGGCCCGCAGCGGGCAGAAAATTTCGGCCAATGATGTCATTGCGGAAGCCACCCTGCCCTCACGCCACCTGATGCTGGATATTGAGCGCGGCCTGGGTTTACCGGCAGAAAAAGCCGATGAACTGGTGCAGCCCCAGCCCGGCGACCTGGTTCAGGAAGGCGAAGTGCTGGCCGGGCCGGTGGGCATCATGTCGCGCGTCGTGCGCGCCCCCCAGTCTGGGCGGGTGGTGGCTGTGCGCGGCGGCCGGCTGCTGCTGGAGTTGGAAACCACCACCATCAACGTCAAAGCCGGTTTTTCCGGCACAGTGGCCGAACTCATCCCCGATCGTGGCGCCTATATTGAAGCCGTTGGCTCACTGGTGCAGGGTTTTTGGGGCAACGGCCGCATTGATGTGGGCATGATTTTGATGGCGGTGAAGAAACCCGACGAGGAAATGACCCCCGACAAGCTGGATGTATCCATGCGCGGGGCTGTGATTGTGTGCGGCAGCTGCAACCGCCCCGAGGTGCTGCAGGCCGCGGCGGATATGAAACTGCGCGCGTTGATCTTTTCAAGCATCAGCTCAAACCTGGTAGGGGCGGCCATGCAGGCCCCCATGCCGGTGATGGTGCTGGAAGGTTTTGGCAAACTGCCCTACAGCACCCAGGTGTTCAAGGTGCTGGCCACCAGCGAAAAACGCGAGGGCTCCATCAATACCGCCGGCTGGGACCGCTGGAAAGGCAGCCGCCCGGAACTGGTGGTGGGTCTGCCGGTGAGCAACCGCCCGCCCCTGCCGCGCGAACTGGATATCATCGCCCCCGGTCAGACGGTACGAGTCATGCAACCCAACATGAAAGGCCGCACCGCCACTGTCAGTTCACTGAACCTGGAACCGGTGGTGATGCCCAGCGGCTTGCGCGTGGAGGCGGCTCTGGTAAAATTTGAGAATGGCGACGCGGCCACCATTCCGCTGGCCAACCTGGAAGTGATTGGATAAAACCGATAAAGTGATGATTCAGCCGGCGCTGAGCATGCTGCTGGCTGAGCAGTTATGAAAAGATTATTGAACGAGGAGAGACATCATGACCAACAGTGTATTCACAGACGACAACGGCAACAATGACGATTTCGATCTGATCCCTGAAGAAACGCCTTCTTCAACGCCGCCGCCTTCCAATAACCGAGCGTTCATCATCGCCATTATCGGCCTGGGCGTGCTCTTTGTGCTGGCGGTGCTGGCCTTCATCGGGTATGATTTCCTGGTGGCTCGCCCCCAGCGCGCCAGCCGCGAATCCACCATTGCCGCGGTTAATATGTCCAACACTGCCACCGTTTCAGCCCTGACGGCCCAGGCTGTGGCTGTGGTTCCGCCAACCGCCACCGCCACCTCAGCACCCAAGCTGGCCCCCACCTACACCGCCACCCCCAAGGCCACCAACACCCCTGTGGTTGCCCAGCCCACCCCCACCAACACGCAGCAGGCGGCTGGCGTTGTGGATCCCCGCACGGCCACCGTCTCGGCTCTGCTGACCCAGGCGGCCGTCGCCAAACTGACTGCTACGGTCTCCAGCGGCACTTCAGCCCCGGCTGTGACCTCAACAGCCCTGCCCAACACCGGTTTTGCGGATGAAGTGGGCCTGCCCGGCCTGCTGGGTGTGGCTGCCCTGCTGGTGGTGGTCATTTTCATTGTGCGCCGCATGCGCACCGCCCCCACTGCCTGACCTGCCTGCGGCACGCCAAAGGTCATGCTCTCTCATCTCCGTTTGTGACGGTTCCCGCCGCAAGATCGACCAATGTCCCAAAACAACAAAAGAGAAGCCATCCAGCGATGCGCTTCTCTTTTTGATTTAAAGATGCTGCTTTGACCGTATTTTATTAAGACCCCCTGTCCTCCATGCTGGATTCACTTCTTCAGCGGAAGCCAAAAAAGAACACATTTTCTAGATTTGTGATATCATTAAAAGGTCCCATCTTCTCTGGTCATTCTCAAATTTTCTGTCTGCCGCGGCAGAGAAAGGCTGGCAACCATGATCCTGCTCTCTTCAGAGGCTTTTCAACAGGCTAAAGCCTTCATCCTGAACCGGGCGCGTCCCCTGGAACAGGCCCTTTTTCGTTATCACTTTGAAAATGCCCCCGCTGAAGCCGCGCGCGAGGCGCTGGCGGCCTTTCGCAACCCCGATGGCGGCTTTGGCCACGGCCTGGAAGCCGATGTGCAGTCGCCGCTCTCATCGGCGCTGTGCACCAGCCTGGCCCTGCACACGCTCATTTCCCTGCAAACCCCGGCCAGCCATCCCCTGGTGAGCGGCGCGGCCGGCTGGCTGATGGCTAACCTGGATCGGCAGAGTCTGAAATGGCGCGCCCTGCCGCCCGGCACCGGCAGCGCCCCGCATGCCCCCTGGTGGAACGATGAAAACGGCAGCCTTGAGAAGACTTTCGATCAGTTCGAGACCATGCCGCGCGCCAGCATCCTCACCGCCCTGTGGCAGCTTCCGGGCCTGGCGCCCGCGGAGCTGCTGCTGAGCCTGACTGAAGCGGTGGTGGATGCCGCCGAAACCAGCACCGCCCTGCCCACCTCGGCGGATTCCCTGGAAAACGCCCTGGAACTGCTGGCCGCGCCCGGGCTGCCGGAACCGCTTCGCCAGCGCCTGGCTGCCCGCCTGAAGGAAATTGTGCCCAACAGCCTGGAACCCAACCCGCAGGCCTGGCTCAATTATTCCATTGAGCCGCTGAAGCTCATCCCCACCCCCCACAACCCCGCCGCAAAATGGATCCCGCGCGACCTGATCCAGACCAACCTCGATTTCCGCATCCAGCAGCAAAGCCCCGAAGGCTGCTGGGAGCCCAACTGGAGCTGGTTCGGACAGTATCCAGACGTGTGGGAGGCGGCCGCCCGGCCCGCCTGGCGCGGCGTGGTGACCCTGAAAACCCTGCTGAGCCTGCGCGCCTGGAAGCGCCTGGCCTAAGATAAGACCCGATAAAGCCGAATAAACGCAAAGGGCGCACAACTGCGCGCCCTTTGCGTTTTTGTGTCTCAAGCAAAACGGAAAAGGGATAGATCAGACACTTTTTTTCAGCCTGAGCCGCGATGATAATTTTTTTTCGCATTCTTCAAGCAGATATGTTGACATTATTTTTATACCATGTTATACTATTTTTGTTGAATGGTATAAAATAAGTATAAACTCATCTTATTACAGGTGATCATGTCCCGTTTATCCATGCAGCATATTTCGGTGATGAGCGTCCAGTACTGGCACTATTCCTTCGACTACTTTCTCAACTCGATGGAACAATGCGGGTTGAAAAACATCGAATTTTGGGCTGGCGCGCCCCATTACTGCTTTGACGACCATGAAACCCGCGCCGAAGCCAGTCAGAAAATCACTGCCATGCGCCGCCAGATCGAAGCGCGCGGCATGCGCATGATTATGTACACCCCCGAGCAGCTCAATTATCCGGTCAATATTGCCGGCCGCGATCCCGCCTACCGGCGCAAAAGCCTCAACTATTTCATTCGCGCCATGGAAGACGCGCTGGAATTTGGCTGCCCGCGCGTGTTCATCACCTCGGGCTGGGGCCTGCGCGATGAACCCCGCGAAGAAGCCTGGAAGCGCTCGGTGGAGTCGCTGGCCCTTCTCAGCCGCCAGGCCACCGAAAAAGGCGTCACCCTGGTCATTGAACAACTCCAGCCCTATGAATCGAACCTGTTGGTCACCGGCGCCGATATGGCGCGCATGGTCAGCGAGGTGGATTCCAGTGCCCTGCAGTGCTGTGTGGACCTGGTGGCCATGGCTGTTTCAGGCGAGCGCCTGCAGCCCTTCTTTGATCGCCTGGGGCCGCGGGTGCAGCACATCCACTTTGCCGACGGCAGCCCTTCGGGCCATTTCATCCTGGGCGACGGCCACCTGCCCCTGCTGGAATACCTCAAAATTCTCGAAGCCAACGACTACATGGGCTACCTGACTCTGGAAATCAACGACGCGATTTACTGGGAAAATCCCCACGATTCCATTGCCCGCAGCGCGGCCTATCTGCGCCGCTTTTTACCCGAAGCCTGAGCCCCGGAGCAAGCGCGTGAACCATCCTTACCTACACAGCCGGCCTAGAGATGAGATTGCTGAATGTATTGAGTGTTACATCATTGAGCAGCAGCTCAAGCCGGGCGACCGCCTGCCCTCTGAGCGCACCCTGTGCGAGGCTTGGGATTGCAACCGCATGACCTTCAGGGCAGCGGTGAAGCGCCTGATTGCCGAGGGCGTGCTCTACAACGTGCCGGCAATCGGCAATTTTGTGGCCCCGCAAAAATTGCAGCGCTACCTGCAGGACCTGACCTCATTCTCTGATTTTGTGCTGCAGCAGGGCCGTCGGGTGGATAACCACCTGGTGAGTCAGCGCAGTTTTGCCGCCCCGGCCCAGATGGCCGAGAAGCTCAAGGTTCCGGCGGGCAGCGAGGTGTTTGAGCTGATCCGTCTGCGCCGCGTGGATGACGAACCGGTGACCCTCGAAACGGTTCACCTTCCCTGCCAGCGTTTCAACGGCATTCAGAAATATGATTTTGAGCGCCTGTCGCTCTATACGGTGATGGAACGCAAATACGGCGTTGTGCCCATGGGCGGCAGCGAAGAGATCAGCCTCACCTATGCCGATGCCGGCGAGGCCGGGCTGCTGCAGGTGCCCGAAGGCGCCGCCCTGTTCTTCCTCAAGGGCATCACCTGGGATGAACAGGGAGACCCCATTGAACTGGTCAAATCGGTTTCGCGCACCGATAAACTTAGTTTTGCCGGCACCCTGCAGCGCGATGCAGGGACGGGAGGTGAATGATGCGTCTGGCGGCAGTTGGCGATAATTGCATGGATGCCTACAAAAATGGCCGGGCTTACCCCGGTGGCAACCCGGTGAACGTGGCGGTGTATCTGCGCCGCCTTGGCGAGCAGGCTTCCTATACCGGCGTGGTGGGAGATGATGAGTACGGCGACTTGATGAAAAAGGCTCTGGCAGCCAAAGGGGTGGATATTTCTCACCTGCACACCCTGCCCGGAAAAACCGCTGTCACCCAGGTGGAACTGGTCAACGGCGAGCGCGTGTTTGGCGATTACGATGAGGGCGTGATGGCCCATTTCCAGCTCAGCCTGGATGACCGCCGCTTTCTCTGCGAGCATGATTTGATTCACACCGGTCTGTGGGGCAAAATCGAGCATGATCTGCCTGACCTGCACCGGCGCGGCGGGTTGATTTCCTTTGATTTCGCCGACAAACTGGAGCACCCCACGGTGTCCCTGGCTTTACCGTATGTGGACCTGGCTTTCTTCTCCTACACGGCCGATGATGCTTTCATTCGCGATTTTCTCCGCGAGGCGCAGTCCAAAGGTCCTGGGCTGGTGGTGGCCACCCTCGGCGAAAACGGCAGCCTGCTCTACGAAGGCAGGAATTTCATCACCGGCGGCATTGTGCCGGTGGAAGTGGTGGATACCATGGGCGCGGGCGATTCCTTTATTGCAGGTTTTTTGCGCGGCTTCTGGTTGAAACACGGCCTGGCTGAATGCCTGCGTTTGGGCGCTGAAAATGCCTCGCAAACCCTGCGCTACATGGGCGCCTGGGAGGTTGACCTGTGACGGACTTACCTTTGCGCGTGGCCGCCATTGGCGACAACTGTATGGACGTGTACCCGCGTCTGGGGCGGGCCTACCCGACCGGTAATGTGGTGGATTTTGCCGTTAACATGCAGCGGCTTGGCCTGCCCACCGCGGTGATCAGCACCACTGGCAGCGATGATTACGGCCGCCTGATGCGTGAAACCCTGGCTGGTCAGGGGGTGGATCTCAGCCATTTTCACACCGCCAGCGGCCCCACGGCCGTCACCCTGATGGACATGAACGGTCGGGACCGTGTTCACGGCGACTATCTTGAGGGCGTGCTGGCAGATATGGCCTTTTCAGAGCAGGATATTGCCTTTGCCGCCAGCCATGCCCTGGTGCACACAGCTTTTTGGGGCAAGGCTGAAGCTCACCTGGCAGCGCTGCGCGCGCAGGGCGCCCTGATCAGCTTCGATTACGCCACCAAAAAAGACTCTCCCCTGGTGGCGCAGACCCTGCCGCTGGTGGATTTTGCCTTTTTCTCCTTTGCCGCCGCGGCGCAGGATGAGGCTCGCGCCTTTCTGCGGCAGGCCCAGGCCGCCGGTCCACGGATGGCAGTGGCCACCTTTGGCAGCGCGGGCAGCCTGGCCTATGACGGCCGTGAATTTTACCCCTTCGGCGTTTTCCCGGCCCAGGTGGTCAACACAGTTGGCGCAGGCGACGCATTTATTGCGGGCTTCATGCATGCCCACCTGACCGGACAGGATGTGCCGGGCTGTTTGCAGGCCGGTGCCAGGATCGCCGCCGCAGTGGTGGAGGTATTTGAGCCGTGGGTGACGAACTGATCACCAACGGCCCCAGCCCCATGTATATTCAGCTGCGTGAAATCATCCGCAGCCGGATTGATGACGGCGAATATATTCCCGGCTCGGCCATTCCATCTGAAAGTGAGCTGGCCCAGGCTTTTGGCCTGCACCGCCTGACAGTGCGCAGTGCCATCACTGCCCTGGTCAACGAAGGGTTGATCAAACCGGTGCAGGGCAAGGGTGTGTTTGTGGTTGGAAAAAAGATGCACCGAGACCTGGAGCGTCTGACCGGTTTCCGCCAGACCATGCGCGAGCGCGACGCCGTGCCCGAAACGCGCGTGCTGTTCATGGCGCGCCGCCCCGCCGGGCTGAAATATGCCCGCATTCTGGAAATTGCCCCGCAGGATGAAATTTTTGCCCTGCGCCGCCTGTGCTTTGCCTCTGGCGCGCCGGTCTCCATTGAGGATATTTATATTCCTTGCGCCGTGCTCAACGATCTGGACCGGGTGGACCTGAACGTTTTCTCGCTCTTCGATATTTACGAATTCAATCACATCCACCTCAGCACCGCCTGGCAGACTCTTTCGGTGACCACCCTCGATGCCAGGGATGCGCGCACGTTAAAGATCAACCCCGAAATGGCGGTGCTGATGTTTGACTGTGTCAGCCGCGACGAAACCGGGCGGGTAATTGAATTCAGCCAGTCCTTCACCCGTTCAGACCGCGCCAGCTTCACCGTGCATTACTCGCGGGCTGGTGTGCCGCATCAGCCGGGAGAAAAATAAACCATTCCAACATAAAAAGGAGATTTTAAGAACGCCTGAAGAAGTCCCCACAAGTAAATAAAAGACACGCACCCATGGTGAGGTGCGTGCCCCCAGCCGAATGCAAGTGAGCGGGCCATATCCCTGCCAGGAGAAGCGACCTCGCCCGCCTGCCAACTGGAAGTTCAATCATAACACCCTTTTCAGGGACAAGCAATACAACCCAAAATTGACCTTCCAGCGAACATAACCTGAAAAATTGTTCAAAGGAGCTAAAGTCATGTCTGAAACGAAAGAACTTGGCCGTAAATTGGGCCTCGGTGCTGCGCTCGCCATTGCCGTTGGAACCACCGTGGGTTCCGGCATTTTCTCCTCTGTCGGTTCGGTTGCAGCTGCCGCCGGATCGCCCTTCATGACCATTCTGGCCTTTATCATTGGTGGCCTGATCATCATTCCCCAGATGTTCGTTTATGCTGAATTATCCACTGCCTACCCGGTGGATGGCGCCGATTATATTTACCTCAAAAACGCTGGCAGCCGTCCCCTGGCCTTCCTGAGCGGATGGGCCACCTTCTGGGCCAACGATCCGGTGTCCATCTCCATCATGGCCCTGGCCATCGCCAATTACTTGCGCTACCTTGTGCCGATCAGCGACCTGGCCGGCCGCATCATCGCCACGGCGGCTGTGCTCCTCTTTATGTACCTGCACCTGCGTTCGGTCAAGACCGGCGGCAATTTCCAGACCCTCATCACCGCCGCCAAGATCCTCCCCTTCGTGTTGGTGATCGGCGTTGGTATTTTCTTCATCAAAGGCGACATGCTGGCAGCAGCGCCCGCGGCCGCGGCCCCGGTTGGCCTGGCCGCCCTGCTGGCGGGCATTTCCGCCACCAGTTGGTCCTATACGGGCACCAGCGCGGTGACCTACGTGACCGGTGAAATCAAAGATCCCGGCAAGACCATGCCGCGCGCTCTCATCGGCGGCATTCTCATTGTGCTGGTGCTTTACTCGGCCCTGGCTCTGGTGATCAGCGGCCTGCTGCCCTTCGATCAACTGGTGGCCTCCACCGCGCCCATTTCAGATGCCATTGCCAGCCTGCCGGTCTTTGGCCCCATCGCCGGCGTGTTTGTGGCCGTCACCGGCATCATCGTTATCCTCGGCTCCCTCTCAAGCTGCATCATGTACCAGCCGCGTCTGGAATACGCCATGGCAAAGGACGGTCTGTTTTTCAAGGTCTTCGGCCATGTCAACGAAAAATACGAAACTCCCGATTACTCCATTATCATCCAGTGCGCCCTGGGCATCATTCTGATCTACGTCTCCAGTCTGAACGACCTGCTTGGTTACTTCACCCTGGTGCTGCTGATCAAGAACATCCTCACCTACGGCTCGATCATCTGGAACCGCAAGCGTGCCGATTATAACCCCGTCTTCCGCACCCCCGCCTGGCAGTTGATGACCTTCCTGGCCATCGCTTCCTGCATGATCCTGGTCTGGTCCACCTTCCTGTGGGCCCCCATCCCCGGCCTGGTGGCCGCGGTGATTGTGGTTGCGACCGGCCTGCCTGCGTACTATTACTGGGAAAACCAGAACAAGAAGAAAGCTGCCGAAACAAAGGCTTGATTGACCCTCGCGGCGGTCGGGCACAACCCTGCCATACCCGGCCGCCGCATAAAATCCTCAAAGGAATGGAACCATGTTAAAGATTGACAAGAATGAAGTGGATTTTTTGGTGACCGGCAGCATGGTCCAGGAAGTCAAAGACATCCTGGCGCGCGACCTGCCGCGGGTGAAGGCCATCTGCGCTGAAATGCTGGAACGCGGGCTGGAAAGAGTCTATTTTGTGGCCTGCGGCTCGCCGCTTTCGGCTGCCAAAACCGCCTGCCAGCTTTTTGATCAGTATTCCACCCTTCCCTGCGCCGCCTACAGCGGCTGGGAGTTTTGCGATAACCCGCCCCACAAGCTGGACGAAACCTGTCTTTTGATTGCTATTTCCCATTATGGCAAGACCGAAGAAACCAGCAAAGCCCTCCAGCTGGCCAAAAGCAGGGGTGTCTTCACCGTCAGCGTGACCAACAAACCTGAAAACCCCATGGCTGCCCTGGGCGACCGTGTCATTGATTACCATGCCGAGTGCATCTGGGAAGCCCACACCCTCATCAGCTATGCCTTTGCCATCGAAATCATCAACGCCCTGCAGCCCCACCCTGAAATCAGCGCTATTGCCGCGCAGCTGCCCCGGCTGCCCGCCCTGCTCGAAAAACTGGTTAACAGCTGCGAGGAAACCGGCCGCCAGCTGGGTGAAACCGCTGCGCAGTGGCCGCTCATTTACACCGTGGCGGGCGGCATTTTGCGCCCCCTAGCCTACAAAGAGGGCGTGGTGACCCTGATGGAATTCACCTGGACCCACGGCTCGGTGCTGGATGCCTCGGAATTTCGTCACGGGCCGCTGGAGGTGGTGGAAGAAGGCGTGCCCTTCATTTTTTTGCTTGGCACCGATGCCAGCCGCCACACCGTGGAACGGGCGTTGAATTTTGTCCGCCGTTACACCCGTAACGTCGTTGTGTTTGACTACGCCGCGCTGGGCGAAGGGCTGCATCCCATGCTGGCGCCGATGGTCCTCTTTGTGCCGATGGAATGGTTCAGTTACTACCTGTCCATCTACAAAGATCACAACCCCGATCAGCGCCGCTATTACGGCGGCCTGGTTGAATATTGATACGCAAGGCATCAGCATCCGCGCCTGAAGACCTGCAGAAAAGAGAAATCCTATGAAAATCAGCCTGTTTACCATGGGTTACATGCGCCTGCCGCTGGAGCAGGCTTTCCATGATGCTGCGCGTTTTGGCTATGACGGCATTGAGATTTGGGGCGGACGCCCGCACGCCTACGCTCCCGATTTGAAAGCGGGCGGCCTGGCCGAATTGAAGGCCCTCTCGGAAAAATACGATATGCCTATTGTGGGCTACACCCCTGAAACCAATGCCTATCCCTACAACATGATGATCGGCAGTGAAGCCATGCGTCGCGACAGCCTCGATTACATCAAGCTTTCGATGGATATGGGCAAGGCCATGGGCGCCGGCTTCACCCTCATTTCGGCGGCCCACGCCGGTTACGAAACCTCGCGGACGGAATACTGGCCTCGCCTGATCCAAAATCTGCGCGAACTGGCTGCGCATGCCGAAGCCATCGAGCATGACCTGGTTCTGGAAGCCCTGACCCAGTATGAAAGCAACGTGGTGACCAACTGCAACGACCTGGTGGCCGCATTGGATGAGGTCAACTCACCGCGCCTGGTGGGCATGTGCGACATTTGCCCGCCTTTCTGCAACCGCGAACCGGTGATGACCTACCAGAAGAAACTGGGCGACCGCCTGCGCCATTACCATCTCATCGACAGCGATGGGCATTCCGACACACACATGATGCCCGGCGACGGCCAGATGCCCCTGCGCCAGCTCTTCCGCGAGATTGAGGCCAGCCCTTACTGCGGCTACTGCACCATTGAACTGGTGACCGCCTATATCAATGAGCCCAGCCTTTATGCCTCCCTGGCGATTGAACGGGTGAACGCCCTGTTGGAAGATTAGCCTTTTGACCCTGCTTGCAACCGCTTTCTTCCCTCCATGATGGCGAGCCCTGGCAGGGTAACGCCGGCGCGCAGTTTCACCGGGCGCCGGCCAATTCTTTACCCGCCTGTTTGGCGTTCACCCGCAAACCGGCAGACGGCTTTTTCACAGCGAGGAACCTGCATGTCTCAAGTGATTGATATCCACACCCACCCGGCCTTTTTTGAGCCCATTTGCGCTGATTCTGCCCAATTGGCCTTCCGCCGCCAGACCTTGGGCCTGTATAAGGCGGGTACAGCCCCCCTGCAGCACATTTTCAACCAGATGCGCGCCGCGCAGATTGACCGGCTGGCCCTGCTGCCGCTGGACCTGACCACCCGCGCCGGTCAGGAAGTGGTCAGCAACGCCGAAATTCAGCGCCTGGTGGCACTGGATCCGGAGCGCTTTATTGGCTTTGCCAGCGTGGATCCCTTCAGGGCAGATGCTTGCGCTGTGCTGGAACAGGCCTTTAATGGGCTGGGCCTGGCCGGGCTCAAATTGCATCCGGCGCGCCAGCAGTTCTCTCCGGCCGACCCGCGCCTGTTTCCGCTGTATGAAATCTGCCTGCGCGCCAACCGCCCGGTGATGTTCCATGCGGGTATCAGCCTGCAGCCCGAAAGTCTGGGGCATTTCGGCCATCCGGCCGGTTTTGAAGAGCTGGCCCTGTGCTTTCCAAAGCTGCGTTTCTGCCTGGCTCATTTTGGCTGGCCCTGGGTCACCGAAACCGCCGCCCTGCTGCTGAAATATCCCAATGTTTACGCCGACACCGGCCTGCTGTATTTTGACAGCGCGCGCGAATTTTATGAACAGGTATTCCGGCGCACCCTGGGCGAGCACTGGATTGACCGCAGCCTGCGCCACCAGGTGATGTTTGGGTCCAACAACCCGCGTTTCGAGCAACTGCGCATGATTGAAGCTCTGCGCAGCTTTGGCTGGCGGGCCGGCACGCTGGAACTGGTGCTGGGGCGCAACGCCCTGGTTTTTCTGGGCCAGGAAAGGGCAGCCTGACGGGTTCCAGGAAAGCGCCAGCCCTTTAAGGAGAAAAAATGGTTAAAACTGAAAAAGTCACCCTGCTCACCGAGCAATATCACCAGATGATCGTCATCACCCCCCACCTGCGGGCAGCAGTGGCAGCCGCGGGCGTGCAAAACGGGCTAGCGGCTGTGATTACCCTGCACACCACCACTGGCATTTCCGTCAACGAGGCCCTGGAATGCCTGGAAAGCGATATTGACGACGCCCTGAAGCGACTGGTGCCGGAAGATCATCCCTATGCTCATGCGCGCATCCTGCCTTCCTACGGCAGCACGGCGGGCAACCCCACCGGGCACATCAAATCCATGCTCACCGGCAATCACTGCCTCTTTCCCGTTAGCGACGGGCAGCTGGTGATGGGTGAGGCTCAGGAAGTGTATTTTTACGAGTTTGACGGCCCGGCCCGCCGAACGGTAACCATCACCGTGATGGGCGAAGCGTGAGCAAAGGAAGGAGAAATATCATGACCTGGCTTAAAGGCATTTTGACGCCGGGAAACCGGTGCTGGCCATGCTGCACCGGTGGGTTTGGTCCAGCGTATGTTTGCTGGAATTCAAAGGCGACAAACCCTGGCAAAAAAGTGTATAATGCTCACTATGAAATCCACTCCCGTGGCTCTGACCGCAAAACGTTTTCCATTTGCCCGCCTGCTCTTTTGGGGGGTGTCACTGCTGGTCATTATCCTGCGTGAGCCGCGTTTCTTCACCCTGCCGCGTTTCTGGGCTGAAGAAGGCACGCTGCATTTTGCGGCAGCCTTCAGCCTGCCCTGGTATCAAACCCTCTTCCTGCCGCAGTTTGGTTATTTGAATTTCTGGCCCAATCTGGCAGCCATTCTGGCTAACCTGGCTCCATTGGAACAGGCGCCGCTGGTCACCACCCTGATGGCGCTGGCCGCGCAGATGACCCCCATCATTCTCATTCTCTGGAGCCGCTCGCCCATCTGGAAAGGCTGGCTATTTCGCCTGGCCGGCGTGGCGGTTTACCTGTTTGCTGCGCTCACCTGGGAAACCTGGTTGAACACCACCTGCAGCTACACCATTTTTGGCCTCATCACTTTTCTGATTTTATTGGAAGAGACGCCTTCTGGCGCGGCGCGCCGCTGGATTTACCGCGCGCTGCTGCTGCTGGCTGGCCTGACCGGGACGCTTTCCTGTTTTCTGACACCTTTCTTTGCCGCGCGCGCCTTTTTCGAAAAAGATAAGCAGCGCTGGCTGCAAACGGCCATCCTTGCGCTTTGCACCCTGGCGCACATGGTCATCATTTTTTCTTACCGAGATCAGGGCAACATTGGCGACCGCTTTAACTTCATCGGTTTCGCCACTCTGGGCGCCACCCTTGCCGCGCAGACATTTGCCCTGTTGGCCGCCGGCCTCGATCAGGCGTCGGCCTGGGGAAACCAGCTCTATGCGCTCACCAGCCAGAACCCGGATCAATTTCAGCTGCTGGGGCGGCTTTTTCTGGCGGGCGAAGCCGTTTTGCTGCTGCTGTTTTCCTTCAATTTGCCGCGCATGCAGCGGTTTCTCTTTCTGGGCAGCTTTGCCACCCTGCTGGTGCTGCCGGTGATGTTTTCAGCCATTCCAGATAAATATTCCTTTATGAAAACCGGTTTTCATCAGCGCACCTTTATGCCGCCCAATGTGCTTATGGGCTGGATGCTGCTCTTTGGCCTGCGGTTGACCCGCCCCCAAAAGTCATCCACCGGGGCCGGAAGCCTGGCCCGCTGGGCCTGCGCGCTGGCGCTGGCCGCGGCCCTCTTTTGGGGCATCCAGGCTTATCCGCGCTCCTGGGGAGGGAACGCCGTCTGGCCCGATTGGAAGGCTGAGGTGGAAACCTGGCGCGCCGACCCGGCCTATGCGCTGCGCATCCAGCCGGAAGGCTGGGTGATCCAGCTCAAGACGCCGGAAAAATAATCTGTGATCGCTGGAGTTCTGTATGAGTCGTTCTGTCTGGAAGATTGAAGTGGATGTGGAAGGGCGTTTGGTGCTGCCGCCTGAAGCCCGGTCAGCCCTGGGGTTATCTCCCGGCGACCGGCTGGTGGGCGAGTGGCAGGATACCCACCTGTCCTTGCGGCGCAGCCTGCAATCTTTGCAGCGGATTTATATTGAACCGACCAGCCTGTGCAATCTCGATTGCACCACCTGCATGCGCAATGTGTGGGATGAATCCGGAGGGATGATGCCGGAACGGGTTTTTGAACGCATCCTTGAAGGGATGGTTCAATTTCAACCGCGCCCTGCCGTCTTTTTTGGCGGTTTTGGCGAACCCCTGTTTCACCCGCGCATTCTGGACATGATCCGGCAGGTTAAAGACCTGGGCGGCGCGGTGGAAATGATCACCAATGCTGTTCTGCTGACGGAAGAGGTGGCGGCCGAATTAATTAACCTGAAACTGGAACGTCTTTGGTTTTCGTTGGACGGCGCTTCTCCTGAAAGTTATGAGGATGTGCGCCTGGGAGCGGCGTTGCCCGGAGTGCTGGCCAACCTCGAACGCCTGGCGGCTTTGAAAGAATCCGCTTCCAGCCGCCAGCCTGAGCTGGGATTGGCCTTTGTGGCCATGCGCCGCAATATTGCCGACCTGCCTGCGGTGCTGCGCATTGGCGAACGCCTGGGCGTCAGGCGTGTTTCCATCAGCCATGTGCTGGCGCACACCTCCGAGTTAAATGACGAGCGGCTGTATACCCGGCGCATGTACAGCGCTGGCGGCCCTGAAATCAGCCTGCCGCACATGGATTGGACGCCGCAGACCACGCCGGTGCTGGCGGAGATTCTGGATGGAATGCGCCCCCCGGCGAGTTCACGCGTCTGTCCGTTTATTGAAAAAGGCAGCACAGCAATCCGTTGGGATGGGAGCGTGAGCCCGTGCCTGCCCCTGCTGCACGATCATTCGGCTTACCTGGGTGAGCATGTGCGCCGCTCCAAAGCCTTCTCATGCGGCAGTGTGCTTGACCACAGCCTTCCCGAAATTTGGGCTGATCCGGCTTATGCTGCCCTGCGGGAACGGCTGCAAATATTTGATTTTTCGCCCTGCGTGGTATGTAATTCGTGCGATATGCCTTATGCCAATGAGGAAGATTGTTTTGGCAACATTCACCCGGTTTGCGGCGGCTGCCTCTGGGCGACCGGATTGATTCAATGTCCCTGAGGTGAAATGCTGCGCTATCTGCTGAAATACAACCGGCATCTGCTGCGCCCTGCAGAGGGGGTGGTGATTTTTGCCTGGCTGGCATTGGCTGGCCTGGTTCTCGGCAGCTTCATCAGCCTGTTTCTCTTCACCCTGCCTGATAACGGCCGGGCTGCCTTGGCTGTGGAAGGTGGGCTGGTGCTGCCGGCAGCGGCGCTGCTGCTGGGTTTTGCCGGCATTTTCGAACGCAGTCCCGCCCCGCGCGCCTGGATGTGGCTGGTTTGCGCTGCCGGGCTGCTGGCAGCCGGTCTGCTGCTGCTGGCGGCCTCGGGCGCCTGGGGGCTGCTGTGCCTGCCGGCCGCAGCCGCGCCGCTGGCTGGCGGAATCCTTGCCTTGCGCAAGGTGCTGCCGGCGCTGCGCCAGAGCATCCGCCTGGAGCGTGAAACCCGCCTGGCAGAAATGGTCCAGAAGAACCCCGAGCTGGATCTGGCGGAAGCCGGCCGGTCGGTGGAATTGACGGCCGGTCAGACGGCTGAACTGCTGGCCGGGCTGGCCCTGCCGGGATTTCTGGACCGTGCACGGGGGCGTTTTCTCAGCGCGGCCGCGCTGCGGGAACGGCAAACCCACCTGAGCGTCCGGCTGACGGAGATGAAAAATGGAGAAAAACTTTCCCTGGCCGCCCTGACTCGCGCCCTGGATGCGCCGCCTGCCCTGCTGGAAGAATGGCTGGCTCAGGCGTGCCGCCGGGATGGCTTCAGCGGCTGGATCAACGGATCAAAAGATGAACTGGTCAGGGCAGAATGGGATGCAGCAGCGGGCTGCCCGGCCTGCGGTGCAGCTTTGCCCGCCGGCCAGGCGGTGAAGAGGGACAAAGAGGCACTAAGCTGCCCGGCCTGCGGCAGCCGGTTGTATGCTCTCGTGGAACACGAAACGCTGCTTACAGATTAACTCGAAGAGAGATTTTGGGCATCAAACAGCCCTGGCGCGGCAAGCGGAGCGAAGCTGCGGCGGTGCAGGGGGCAGGGGCCCAGGCGCTGCAGGGCCTGGCGGTGGGCGCTCACCCCGTAACCCTTGTGGCGGGCAAAGCCGTAGCCCGGAAAAGCTGTCTCCGCTTCCACCATCCAGGCGTCGCGGCGGGTTTTGGCCAGCACCGAGGCGCAGGCAATGCTCAGCGAGCGCGCGTCCCCTTTGATCAGCGGGGTTTGCGGCAGAGGGTTGCCCGGCAGGGTGATGAAATCGAGCAGCAGGTGGGCGGGTGGGGGTTCCAATGCCGCCAGGGCGCGGGTGGCGGCCAGGCGGGTGGCGGGCAGAATGCCCAGGCGGTCAATTTCTTCATTGGAAGCCATGCCCACACCCCAGGCCAGGGCATGCCGGCAGATCGCTCCGGCCCATTCCTCACGGGACGCGGGCGACATCTCCTTTGAATCGCGCACCCCGTTGAGAGTGCGCATGAGGGAAGCATCAGGGGGAAGGATGACCGCGCCTGCTGCCACCGGTCCGGCCCAGGCGCCGCGCCCGGCTTCGTCGATGCCGGCAGCCAGCAGTCCGGCAGCCCAAAGGGGAGCCTCAAAGCTCAAATCGGGGGCGGGGGGCACCAGTGAGAGATCAAACTTTTGGCGGGTCATAACGGCCGCGCAGGGCATTCAGGCGAATGGTCAGCAGGTCGTAGGCCATGCGCATGGAATCGTTCACCAGGCGCACGCGGCTGTCGGCGTTGAAATACCAGGGGATGGGCACCTCGCTGATGCGGTAGCCCATGCGGCGGGCGATGAAAAGCACTTCGGCGTCGAAGGACATGCCGGTGAGGGTTTGCAAAGGGAAAATAGCGCGGGTGGCTGCGGCGGTGAAGCATTTGAAACCGCACTGGGTATCCTGCAGGCCAGGCAGGGCCATGATGCGCACCATGGCGTTGAACACACGGCCCACCAGGTGGCGGTAGGCGGGCTCACCGTAGCGCACAGCGCCGGGAGCTTCGCGCGAGGCGATGGCCACATCGCATTGGCTGAGCCGGGGGGGAATGAAATTGTTGATTTCAGCGGGCGGCATGGAAAAATCAGCGTCGCAGAAAAAGCGGTATTCGCCGGCGGCCTCAAGCATGCCGCGCTGCACAGCCAGGCCCTTGCCGCGGCGCGTCTCGTGGATGGCGCGCAGGGGCAGGCGGTCCTGGTATGATTGAGCTACTTCAAAAGTGCGGTCGGTGGAGGCGTTTTCGACCACCAGCACCTCAGATGAGTAGGTCTGTTCATTTAAAAATGCAGCCAACCGGTCAAGCGCTTCTGGCAGGCGTTTTTCTTCGTTATAAGCGGGAATGATGATGGAGAGGAAAGGGTTTGGCATCAGAACAGGGGAACTTGGTCAAGATGATCCCGGTTCTGCGCGCCTGAGCCGGTGACGATAAAGGTGCTGCCGTGGCTTTCAATCAGGGTGAGGGCCGGGCCGGTGGTGAAAGTGCCGCCGAGGGCGGGCTGGCGCTGGCCGGTGACGATGTTTTTATGGTCTTTCAGGCGCTGGAGGAGCTGGCTGCGGTCAAGCAGGATATGATCCGAGAAAGCCGGGCCGCGGCGTTCATACATCCGTACCCGGGTGATGAGCCCTTGATGGGAGTATTGCACAGCTTCAATGACGCCGTCGATCTTTTTTGCCATCATCCCTCCAGCAGACATAGAAAAGTCGGGGTGGGCGGACTCGAACCGCCGACCACCGCGTCCCAAACGCGGTGCGCTACCAACTGCGCTACACCCCGGCTCATTGAGTATACCGAACCTGAGCCCAAACGTCAAGACTGGCCAAAGACGGCTTTTGATGTGTTTTCAGAAGCCGCTTGCCAAACCTTTGCTTTGCCCTGGTCAGGCCTGACCGCGCGCCGCTTAATCCACTACGCTTAATCCACTAGATGATAAGGTGTCAGCGCCGCCAAATGCGCAGGCATCTCCTGCATTGGCGGCAGAGCCACCTTGCCGTAACAGGTGAGCAGCGGTTTACCAGGTTTAAAGTAATGCAGGTAAAAAACCAGGCGCATTGTTTTGCCCGGACCCGTTTTTGCAGGAAAATCCTGCCAGGCCGATTTGCCGTCTTCGCTGAGATACATTTCCTCATAAGGAACCTGGTCGGAACCCGGCTGGTGCATGTCTTCGAGGGTGAACTCATCGTCAGGGTTGATCACCAGCAGTTCAATCAGCGCTATGGAGGCTATTTCTTTGGCAGCGGCGGCTTCGGCCCATTTGCGGTCGCGTTCGCTGCCAAAATCGCCGCCATATTTTACCTCCAGTGCTTCCTGCAGCAATTCAGGGGTTGCCTCAACGCGGTACACCCCCAGCGCTTGAATGATCGGCACGGCAGCATGGGGGTTGGGTGAAATCCGGTGTTCGCGCAGCAGGTTTCTGAGGCGTTCAATTTCCAGTACCAGCATGGGAATATCCTGTTTGGCGTGGGCCACAAATTCGTAATCTGCAACCGTGCCGCCTTCCAGGTAGAGGGCTTTTTCCCGCCCCTCTTTCCGCACAATGACGCTTTTTTCCACGCCTTCATCGCGGCCTTCAATGCGGGCAACCCATTCTCCCCGCGTCGCGGCCTGGTAACGCGCCTTTATTGCCTCAAGGTGATCCTTGGTGATGAACGGTTTATCAGCCAACTGCCCCACCCTTTTCCCTAAAAAAAATAAGTATTTTCAACCCGGCAGGAAGCCATCCCTGTGGGTCATCTACCAGAATTTCCACCAGGGTTTTTTAGCGGCTTTGCGTTTTGCTTCGTTTTCCCGCAGCTGCGCTGCATTCTGTTCATCTTCCGCCAGGCGGGCGCGCACCCACAGAATCCATTCAGCAGGGCTGGCTGCCACAGGCAAAGCAGGCTGATCAGGGGCTGCATGATCCAACCGGAAAACCGGGCCTGGCCGCTGTAAATCCACAAAAAAAGCATTGCCATTGCCATCTTCGCCAATCACAATGTAATGCGCTGGCCAGGCGGTCATGCCAAAAAAGCTGGCCGGATCTTCACGCAGCATCTGGTTTTGTCCCAACAGCCATTCGGGATCATCTGAAAAATAGTCACATCTGGCAGCGGCCATGTCTTCCGGGTAAGCCAGCCAGAGCTGCCTGAGGTTTTCAGGCAGCCGGATATCCAAAACCTGTTCCATGTTCAACAAACTGGTTGAGTTCATTTCCCCTTCCAATAATCTTCGCGCGGGCTCACTCTTTGCGCCGGATGACCATCACCGCCACATCATCCTGGAAGGAATCCAGGCCGGCGAAGCTGCGCACGGCATCGATCACCGTATCGCGGATGGATTGCGCGCTGCGCCCGCCCTGGGCCAGCAGCAGATCCAGCAGCTTTTCTTCAAAGAAATCACCCTGGGGGTTCTGCGCTTCGGTGATGCCGTCGGTGTAGAGAATCAGGAAATCACCCGGCCTGAAGCGCACAATTTTTTGCTTCCATTGGGCGTCTTCGCTCACCCCCAGCGCCATGCCGGTGGGCCGCAGAGGTTCCACACCCTGGCGGCCGCGCGCGGTGCTGATGAGATAGCCCGGCGGGTGGCCGGCGTTGGAAAAGATCAGGCGGCCGGTCAGCGGCTCAAGCACGCCGTAAAAATCGGTCACAAAGGTGGCCCCGCGGCTGTCGGTGAGGATGCGCGCATTGACCGCGTTGTGCACCAGGGCCGGCAGGGTGGGAAAACGGTTGGCGTAGGTGCGCAGCAGGGTGCTGGCCAGCGCCATGAACAGGGCGGCGCCCATGCCTTTGTCGGTTACATCGGCCATGGTCAGGCCCCATTTGTGCTGGGTGAGGGGAATAAAATCGTAAAAGTCGCCGGAGGTTTCGCGCGCCGGAATCAGGCGCACCGAAAGTTCCCAGCCGGGGATGGTAGGCGGTTCTTCGGGCAGCAGGTCTTCCTGAATGCGCCCGGCCATCATCAGTTCGCGGGTCAGAATTTCCTGGCGGCTGTAGGTGATGGGGTGGGGCAGCGGCGCGGGGAGCGGTTCGGGGATGGGGCGGTCAGCCAGCTGCGGGCTTTCAGCGCGGGCAATTTCCTCCAGGGCCGATTTGAAGGCTTCTTCAGCCATATCCCGCGAGAGGGCATACATGCCGTCGCAATCGCAAATATCCAGGGCGCGGCTTTCTTCATCCGGGCGCAGCATCAGGATGATGCGGCTGGCGGCGTGAATCTCCTGCATATGTTCGGCCAGCGTCATCACCCCGCCGGGGGCGGTTTTCAGGTCCAGCAGCACCAGTTCGGGATGGGTCATCTGGCAGAGCTGCAGGGCGTCTTCATGGTTGGCCGCTTCGCCAATCACCGAGAGGCCCGGCACCGAAGCGGCCAGGAAAGAGAGCCCGCGCAGGTAAATGGGCTGGTCAGAGACGGCGACGAGACGGAGGGTGGAAGGAGGTGGATTCATATGCTTCACTTTACCAGAAAAAACAAAACAGCAAAAGGGTCAACCCTGGTCAGGGTAACGCGGCCGCACCTGGCTGCGCCGCCATTCGCTCTGGTTCAAACCATCCACATGATTGGGATCCTGTGAAGGATCATCGGTGTAAAATTCCTGGTTGTTGTTGTTCACCCAGCGGTAGCGGTACTGGTTGCTGCCCAGGTCAATATCGCCAGTGTAGGGGTTTTTATATTCTTCCTGGTTAGTCATGTTGAGATACTGGTCGTTGCGGATTTCGGCGTTCACGCGGCGGCGGTGTTCCACAATTTGCGCGCCCACATCCTGCAAATAGCGCTGGGTTTCAAGTGCCTGCTGGGCGCGGTACTGCTCGGCCTGCTGGGCCGTGCGGAATGACTGCGCCAGGAACTGCTGATTCTGCATTTCACGCTGCACCCAGGCCGGGTTGGGCATCAGGGTTTCCAGCATATAGCGGAAAAGGCCGGCCCAATCATCAAATTCGTTCACCGGCGCGCGCATGTAGCAGGATTCCTTGTTGCTCCACATGCCGGCGGCAGCGGCGCCGAGGTTTTCAATCACCGTCATGGCCAGTTCCTTATACTGCCGGCCGTTTTCCATATAGGTGTAGGTGACCGCGGCGGCGTCATAGCTGAAGTTGAATGGGATGGCATTGGCTGCCAGCTTGCGGCGGTATTTCTCAATCAAATCGGGCAGGGGGCGCTGGTCCACCACCTGGCCGTTGGACGCCTGGGGATGCGCCCAGGGAAACATGATCTGCAGCAGAAACTGCGCCGCCGGCAGGGCCGGATGCACAATCATGCCGTTGTAATTGCTGCCCTGGGGAAAGAAGCCCATCATGCCGGCGGGTGAATAGCGCACGTCGCAAAACTTGGTCTCAGGGCAAAAGCGCATCATGATGGTGCCCTGGGGATCGCTTTTCATGCTGAAATCCACCTTGGCTTCAATGGATTGGGCGTTCACCACCTGGTTCATCAGGTTGGCGCGCTGAATGCCGCCTTCAATCAGCCAGGTGGAAGGGATGGACAGGCTGAAAGCGCCTTCGGTGGGTTCCATGCGGCGCTGAAAGACAATGTTTTGAGGTCTGGGCATAGAAGAAATCCTCCGGATATGCAGCCAAGCGAGGCTCGAACAACAAACTGAGAGATATTAATGATTATAATGGCAAACGGCGACATTTTTCAGGCTTTTCAGATACATTTATTTACTGGACTTTTCATCCGCCTTGCGCTATAGTGGAATCACCGTTTTTTTCGATGCATAAGCTCTGAATGTTTTATTTCACGGAGGTGTTGAAATGGTGGATGCCTTGCAGGATGAGATGAACCGGCTCAACAGTCTGAGGGACAAGCTGGCATTCAAGGATGCCAACGGGGCTGTGGACGATATTGAACGCACGTTGAATGCGCTGCCCGGCATGCTTGCCGAACTGCGCACCGGCGGCTATGTTTATAAAGGCTTTTTTGAACATAACCTGACCACCCTGACCGATCAATGGCGGCGGCAGCGCCCGCTGGTGACCAATGAAATTGGCAACCGCCAGCGCGCCCTGACCAGCGAAATGGGCTCCATCCAGACACTACATGCCCAGCATGTTCCGGCGGGCAGCAGCCTTGCCAACCTTGAAAGCCGGGTTTCAGATGCGGAACGCAGCCTGGAATCCATGTACAAGGGTCTTCAAAACGCAGTCAGCGAATTTGAAGACAAGGTGAAAGACGCCCTCTGGACGGTCAACCAGATCAAAAATGCCACCTTCACCCTGCAGGGCGGCGAAGCCGCTTTTGAAGCCGTGCCTGCCAACTGGAAAAAGCCCGGCGACAACGACGGCGTGGAAGGCGTGCTTTTCCTCACCGACCGCCGCTTGATTTTTGAACAGCGCGAGGAAGTGGCCACCAAGAAGGTGCTCTTCATTACCACGGCCAAGCAAAAACTTCAGAGCGTGCAGTGGGAAGTGCCCGTCACCGCCATCAGCGCGGCGGCTGCCAGCAAGCGCGGCTTCATGAACAAGGACGACTTCCTGACCATCACGCTCAGTTTCGGACCGTTCCAGACCACCGACCTGCACCTGCGCGGCGAAAGCGGCGAAGCCTGGCGCAATATGATTGAACAGGTGCGCAGCGGGGCTGTGACTCAGGAACGCGTGGGTCAGACGGCAGTAGGAACGGCGGCCGCCAGCGCCGCAGTTAATGTTCACAACTGGGGCCTGCCCATGGGCGTGATTGTCGGCGCCGCCGAAGGCCCCATCCGCATCCGCGCTGCCGGCAAGGTGCGCTACAGCGGGACCCTGGACACCACCTGGCTCAACAGCATCATCGGCCAGCGGGTGACGGACCTGGTTGGGGCAAAGTTTTCCGGCCGCCCGCGCAGCCAGGTGCCCGCCCTGGCACACGAACTGCTCATACCGCTGAAAGAGGCCCTGCAGCCCGATTTCCAGGCCAAAGGCGCTTTCTTGCAGGATGTGCAGATTGATTTATTAGACGAGGTATCCATGTAAGACAGCGGTTCAGCTGTTTTGGAGGCCGCGTTTGGGCGGTTGCTGAAATTCAACCGCGGTTGACTTTTGGACAGATGAGGCCAGGCCTGCTCTGGCCTCATTGAATCATTCAATTCTATTTTGGAGATGTGTATGGCCGCTTCTTTTCCTTCTCATCGCGCCCCTGCTTATGCCGACGTCCCTGACGAAAAATGGAACGACTGGCGCTGGCAGCTCAGCCACCGCCTGAACTCCCTCGAGGATTTCGAAAAAGTGCTGACCCTCAGCGAGAGCGAACGCCGCGCCCTGGGCAGCCAGAACCTCTTCAGAGTGGACGTGACCCCTTATTTCGTGTCGCTGATTGATCCCGATGATCCCAACGACCCGATCCGCAAGCAGGTGATCCCCACGGCAGATGAAATTGTTCCGTTCACCGGCATGATGGAAGATTCGCTGGCTGAAGACCGGCACTCTCCCGTTCCCGGCCTGGTGCACCGTTACCCGGACCGGGTTTTGATGCTGACCACCACGCAGTGCGCCACCTACTGCCGCTATTGCACCCGCTCGCGCATTGTCGGCGACCCCTCGGCCACCTTCTCGCGCAGCGATTTTGAGGCGCAAATTGATTACCTGCGCAAGAACACCCAGGTGCGCGATGTGCTGCTTTCGGGCGGCGATCCGCTGACTCTCTCGCCCAAAGTTCTGGAAGAGCTGCTTTCGCGCCTGCGTGAAATTCCCCACATTGAGATCATCCGCATTGGCTCGCGCGTGCCGGTTTTTATGCCCATGCGCGTGACCGATGAACTGACCGACATGCTGCAGAAATATCATCCCCTGTGGATGAACATTCATGTCAATCACCCGAATGAAATCAGCGCCGAGCTGGCCGAGGCCTGCGACAAGCTCAGCCGCGCCGGCATTCCGCTGGGCAACCAGTCGGTGCTGATGGCCGGGGTGAACGACTGCCCGCATATCATGCGCAAGCTGGTGCAGGACCTGGTGCGCATTCGTGTGCGCCCCTATTACATCTACCAGTGCGACCTGGTGGAAGGCGCCGGACACTTCCGCACCCCGGTTTCCAAGGGGATTGAAATCATCGAAGCCCTGCGCGGCCACACCTCGGGCTTTGCCGTGCCCACCTTTGTGGTGGATGCCCCTGGCGGCGGCGGCAAGATTCCGGTGATGCCCAATTACCTGATCAGCATGTCTGATCACCGCATCATTTTGCGCAACTTCGAGGGCTATATTGCCACCTACGAGGAACCGCTCGACTACACCCGCCACGATCCCAAAACCTGCCCCTATTGCCAGCACAAACGCCTGGAAACCGGGCAGAGCGGCATCACCGGATTGCTGGACGGTGAACGCCTGTCCATCCAGCCTGAAGGCTTTGATGAACTGCGCATTCGCGGCGGCGCTCAGCACCGCTTGCGCGCCGATCCGCACAAATGGCAGCCGCTGGGCATTGGCAGCGGCGAAGACGACAGCAGCGCCCCCAAGGAATGAGCCTGCCCTTGCCCATCTTCCGTGGGCAGCACAGCCGGCAGAAGATTAACCGCGAAGGATGCCAAGGGTGGCCCGACCACCTCTGAGCAGTTACAGAAGGAGCAACATCATGCATTACCGCCGTCTGGGCCGGTCAGGCCTTAAAGTGAGTGAAATTTCTCTGGGTGCCTGGGTGACCTTTGGCAGCCAGGTGGAAGAAGACGATGCCGTTGAAATCATCAAGGGCGCCTATGAACAGGGCGTGAACTTTTTCGACAACGCCGATATGTATGCCAACGGACGCGCCGAAGAGGTGATGGGAAAGGCCATGCGTGACCTGCCGCGCGAAGGGCTGGTGGTTTCCAGCAAGGTGTTCTGGCCGACCATGCCCGGACCCAACGGCCGGGGACTGTCGCGCAAGCACATTTTTGAATCGGTGCATGCCTCGCTGAAACGCCTGGGCACCGATTATCTCGATCTCTATTACTGCCACCGCTACGATCCCGATTCGCCCATCGAAGAGGTGGTGCGGGCCATGAGCGACCTGATTTTGCAGGGCAAAGTGCTCTATTGGGGCACTTCTGAGTGGGACGCCGCCCAGGTGGCTCAGGCCGTGGGCACCGCCCGCCAGTACAACCTGGTGCCGCCGACCATGGAACAGCCGCAGTACAACCTGTTCCACCGCGAGCGGGTTGAAAATGAGCTGGCCCCCATCTGCCGCGAATACGGCCTGGGGCTGACCACCTGGAGCCCGCTCTATTTTGGCCTGCTGACCGGCAAATATAACGACGGCATTCCCGAGGGCAGCCGCGCCACCCTGCCCGACATGGCCTGGGTGCGCGACCGCATCACTCCTGAACGGGTGGCCAAGGTGCGCCTGCTTTCCACCCTGGCTGAAGAGCTGGACCTGACCCCCGCGCAGCTTTCCATCGCCTGGATCCTGCGCCGCAAAGAGGTCAGCAGCGTCATCACCGGCGCCACCCGCCTGGAACAGCTCGACGAAAACCTGGGGGCCGCCGAGGCGGAAGACCTGATGACCGATGACGTGCTCGAGCAGATCGAGGAAATTTTCGGTAATGCGCCGGAATAAACCGTGCCAGCACACAAAAAAACCGTCCCCTAAACCGGTTCAGGGGACGGTTTTTTATCCGGGCAAATACTGAAAACAAAAGCTGTAACTGCTTTGCCAGGGTCATATAAAAGATTGCCCACCCCCCGGCCCTTGCGGTTACTGTGTTGATTGAAAGCGTTGAAAATGCAAGAAAGACAGAAATGTGACATTGTCGAACTGCTCAGTCAATCGAGCAAATACCAAAAGCTTATTGATCTCTTTCGGCAATCAGCTCAATTTCCACCAGGGCGTTCAGCGGCAGTTCAGCCACCGCCACCGTGGTGCGGGCCGGATAGGGCTGCGAAAAGCGTTCCTGATAGACCTGGTTCATCCCGGCGAAATTGGTCATGCTGGTCAGGTACACATTCACCTTGATGACGTTATCCATGGTCATGCCGGCTTCCCTGACCACGGCTTCAAGGTTGTTGAAGGCCTGACGGGTCTGTTCGCCAATGCCGCCGTCCACCAGTTTTCCGGTTGCGGGGTCAATGGGGGTCTGGCCGGAGCAGTACAGCAGGTTTCCAGTCCAGACGGCCTGAGAATAGGGGCCAATGGCTTTGGGGGCCGAGGGGCTCAATACGGGGCTGCGGGGCATGTTTTTCTCCTTTGCGCAGACTGCGCTGTTCAGGCCTTGTTTTCCACGGCCCAGGGCTTGCCGGTCACAATTTCGAGCGAGGCCTTGCCGGTCAGGTGCTCAATTTGAACTTCCACAATGATGACCCTGCGCCAGCCAGAAGTGCCGGGGGCAATGACCTGCAGCCCTTCTGTGAAATAATCGGGGGAATATTTGGCGATTAATTCTTCAAGAGCCTGTTTTTTCTCAGCATCGTCCGTCACAACGCGGGCGCGGCCAAATGCAATGGCGCTGCGGTAAAGCGTGGTGAAGGCTTTCTGAACCACATCTTCCCTGGCAATCACACAGAAAGACACTTTGGCATTTCTCATCATGCCGTCCAGCTTGTGCCCTTCCGTGGCGATATGGAAAAACAGCTTGCCGTCCCGGTAAACATAATTGAGCGGGACGGCATAGGGATAATCATCATCTCCCGACACCGCCAGCACGCCGGAAATGCCGGATTTTAAAATCTCGATGGTTTCTGCTTCCGGCAGCTGCTGCCGGCTTCTTCTCATGGGTCTGAACATGTTTTTCCTTCCTTATGCGGTTCTTAGAAGATGTGTTTCTTAGAAGTGAAATGCTACCTTCTCTATTTTATGCCAGATTGGCCGTTAATGTAAAAAATGGATGCCAAAGTTCTTGCATTGCCCCGGCCCTGCACCGTATCATGAATATATGGAGGTAATCTGGATGACTTTTACAGGGCTGGTGCAAACCCTGGGCGGGCTGCTGGCTTTTTTCACCCTGGCTGTGTTGCTCTACGGCATCTGGCGCGGGGCGCGCCAGCCCTCCGGCCGCATTCACGGCCGCCTGCCCGCCTGGCGCCAAGCATGGTGGTTTTACCTTGCCGGCACGCTGGTCTATTTGGGACTCAGCGCCCTGGGCTGGATCCCCTTGCCGCTGAACCCGGCCCTGCAGCAGGCGCTGTTGATTCCAGGCTGCCTGCTTTATTTTCCCGGTATGGGGCTGGTGCTGTGGGGAAGGCTGGCGTTGGGGCGCAATTATTATGTTTCCACCAGCCAGGGGGCACTGCTGCTGGCCGGGCAAAGCCTGGTCACCGGCGGGCCTTACGCCCTGGTGCGCCACCCCATGTACAGCGGCCTGGTTCTGGCCGGGCTGGGCAGCCTGCTGCTGTATGCCACCTGGACCAGTCTTTTCTTTGCCCTTTTTGCCCCGGTTGTGCTGCTGCGCGCGCGCCACGAGGAGGCCGCCCTGCAGGCTGAATTTGGCGCCGCCTGGCAGGCCTACTGTCGGCGCGTACCGGCCTTTTTTCCCCGCCTCTGGCGCAGGTGAAGCCAGGGATCACCCCTGCCCGTCCTTCGCCGCAATGAACTCTATGATAAAATTGCAGCATGGATGTATCTGAACACGTGCAAGGGATTCTGGATACCCTGCCCAACCGCCCCGGCTGCTATTTGATGAAGAATGCCAACGGCGAAATTATTTATGTGGGCAAGGCCATCAACCTGCGCAACCGCGTGCGTTCCTATTTTCACAACAGCGCTGAACACGATTTTAAAACCCGCCAGATGGTGCGCCACATCGCCCATATAGACTGGATTGTGGTGGCTTCAGAACTGGAGGCACTCATCCTTGAGATGAACCTCATCAAAAAGCACCGCCCGCGCTACAACATCCGCCTCAAAGACGATAAACGCTATCCCTATATTAAAGTCCACTGGTCCAGCGATTTTCCTAAAATCACCGTCACCCGCCAGATGAGTGAAGACGGCTCGCGCTATTTTGGTCCTTACACCAGTGTGTGGGCGGTGCACCAGACCCTGGATGTGCTGCGGCGCATTTTCCCCTATATCAGCTGCGACCGCACCATTACCGGGCAGGACCCGCGCGCCTGCCTGTATTACGACATCAAGCTGTGCAGCGGCCCCTGCATCGGTGCCATTCAAAAGGCGCAGTACCGTCAGATGATGGACGACCTGTGCCTGTTTCTGCAGGGACGCACCGAGCCGGTGGTGGACCGCCTGCGGGCCGAAATGGAAAAAGCCGCTGAAGAGCTGCGCTTCGAACAGGCCGCCGGCCTGCGCGATCAGATCAACGCCATTGACCGGGTGGTGGAAAAACAGAAGGTCATTTCATCTGAACAGATCGATTCAGACGTCATCGCCATGGCGCGCGAAAACGGCGAAGCCTGCGTGCAGATCTTCTTCATCCGCGCCGGCAAGCTGATTGGCCGCGAATATTTCGTGCTCGAAGGCACCGAAGAGGCCGCCGACAGCGAGGTGATTGCCACCTTCCTCAAGCAGTTCTACGCCGAAGCCGCCACCATTCCCCCCCAGGTGCTGCTGCCCAATGAGGTGGAAGAGGTCAACATCATCCAGCAGTGGCTGCGCACCCGCGGCGCCGGCCGCACGGTGGAAATCAGTGTACCGAAAGAAGGCCCCTCGCACGAATTGATCCATATGGCTGCTGAAAACGCCGCCGAAACCCTCTCGGCTCTGCGCGCCCAATGGGAAACCGACAAGGGCCGCCAGACCGAAGCCCTGGCCGAGCTGCAGCAGGCGCTGAGCCTGGCCGAACCGCCCAACCGCATTGAATGTTACGACATTTCCAACACCCAGGGTACCGCATCGGTGGCCAGCATGGTGGTTTTTGAGCAAGGTGTGCCCGCCAAGAAACATTACCGCCATTTCAACATTCAAAGCGTGGTGGGGCCGGACGACTTCGCCAGCATGGAAGAGGTGCTGACGCGGCGTTTCAGGCGCTGGCAGGCCGCGCAAGAAATGCTGGCGGGGCAAACGCCAGGCAAGCCGCCAGATGAATCCTTTGCCCGCCTGCCCGATCTGCTGATGGTGGATGGCGGCAAGGGCCAGCTTGGCCGGGCGGTGAAGGTGCTGGCTGAATTTGGCCTGACGGACAAGGTGCCGGTGACCGGCCTGGCCAAGCAGGAAGAAGAACTGTTTGTGCCCGGAAAGGAAACTTCGCTGCTGCTGCCGCGCCACTCGCAGGGGCTCTACCTCATCCAGCGCATCCGCGATGAAGCCCACCGTTTTGCCATCACTGCGCACCGCAAGCGCCGCTCGAAAGAAGGCCTGGCCTCACGTCTCGATGCCGTCCCTGGCATTGGGCCGGCGCGCCGGCGCCTGCTGCTGACCCATTTTGGCTCCATTGACAGCATTCTGGCGGCATCCGTCGAAGAATTGACCGCCGTCCGCGGCATCACTGAAGAAATTGCCCGTGCGATTAAAGCGCATTTAGAGTAAAATTAAGTATTAATATCGGTCTGGAGGTTGCGCGTGAAAACGTATGAAACAGCTCTTTGCCCCAAATGCGGCGGCGAAATAAAATTAAGCTACAAAGAAGAAGAATTGACCTGCCCGGCATGCCAGGTGAAGCTGGTGGCGACCCTTAACAAGAAAGGTCACCGGGTGATTCGCGCCGCTGAATCGCGCATCAAGCCCAAAGCTGAAAAAACCGCCCCTGCATCAGCGCCCCGCCCGCGGGTCAACCCTGCGCAGCGTGCTGCTGCCATTCAACGGGTGCTGTTTTCCATTGTGGCCATCATCATTGTGCTTTCAATGATTCTGGCCCTGATTGCCATGTGAAGAGAAAGGCCATCGCATGAAACACTTTATCGTTGAAATCACCTACCTGGTTCCAGTTGAAGCCCTGGCTGAGATTTTGCCGCATCACCGCGCCTTCCTGCAGACCGGTTACGAACGCGGTCTGCTGCTTCTTTCAGGCCCGCAGTCGCCCCGCGTGGGCGGCATGGTGGTGGCGCGTGCCGAAAGCCTTGAAAAACTGCAGGCTTTTTTCAAAGATGATCCTTACCAGCAGAATAAAGTGGCTGAATACCGCTATGTCGAATTTGAACCGGTCAAACACCAGGCTTTCCTGGCCGATTGGGTTAACCCCGACTGAAAGAGGTGGCATATGCATATTGGCAAAGAGTTCCTTTCCAAAACGCGTTACCCGTTCCTCACCCTGTCGCTGCAAAAACAGGGGCAGCCCCAGCCGCCGCTGGAACTGCCGCTGCCCCCCGGTGAGGTCATTCCCCTGCCCAAACCTGCCGAGGTGATTGTGCCAGCCATGGACCTGCGGACCGCCATTGAACAGCGCGTCACGCACCGCCAGTACAGCTCTGATGGCATTTCGATGGAGGAACTGTCCTTCTTGCTGTGGTGCACCCAGGGCATCCGCGATGCCTCGAACCCCAAGGTCACCATGCGCACGGTGCCTTCGGCCGGCGCGCGCCATCCTCTGGAGACCATCCTGCTGGTGAACAATGTGGCCGGCCTGAAATCCGGTCTGTACCGCTATGCCGCCAGCCAGCACGGCCTGGTGAAACTGGAAGCCCCGGCTGATGTGGCCCAGCAGCTCAGCCAGGCCTGCCTGCAGCAAAAGCATGTGCTCACCAGCGCAGTGACCTTCTTCTGGGTCGCCGTCGCCGAGCGCACCTTCTGGCGTTACAGCGAGCGCAGCTACCGCTATTTCTTCCTGGATGCCGGGCATGTCTGCCAGAATTTGTATCTGGCGGCTGAAGCCATTGATTGCGGGGTTTGCGCCATCGGAGCCTATGACGACGACCTGACCAACCAGCTTTTGGGCGTGGATGGTGATGCCGTGTTCACCGTTTACGGCGCGACCCTGGGCAAGAAAGGCCGCTGATCCCCATGTCAATGACCCTTTCCGTGGTTGTTCCGGCTTATAACGAAGAGAGAACCATCCTGCAGGTGCTGCTGGCCCTCCAGGAAAAAGTGCCGCAAATCACCGAGATCATTGTGGTGGATGACGGCTCGCGGGATCAGACCGCCGCCCTGGTGGAAAAAGCTGCCGCAGCCGATGAGCGCATTCGCCTGATCCGCCAGCCGCAGAACCAGGGCAAAACCGCCGCCCTGCGCACCGGCTTTGCCGCCTCAAATGGAGATATTGTCATTGTGCAGGACGCCGACCTGGAGTATGACCCTGCCGATATCCAGCATGTCATTGACCCCATTCTTGAAGATAAGGCTGATGTGGTCTTTGGCTCGCGCTTTCTGGTGCGGCGTGCCGCGCGGATTCTCTATTTCCGCCATTACATGGCCAACCGTTTTCTGACGTTTTGCTCGAACCTGCTGACGGACATCAATTTCAGCGATGTGGAAACCTGCTACAAGGCCTTCCGCGGCGATATCATCCGCAAAATGATCATCACCTCCTCTGGTTTTGGCTTTGAAATTGAGGTCACGGCCAAAATCGCCAAGCTGGGCTGCCGGGTTTATGAAGTGCCGATTTCCTATTATGGGCGCACCTACCAGGAAGGCAAGAAAATCGGCTGGAAAGACGGCCTTGATGCATTGTATTATATTTTTAAATTCAACTGGTTTTGCAGCATGGAAGAAGCTTTCATCGAAAAGCCAGTGTTCCCCTCCGGGTGAGAGACCCCGAATTTTTCAGCTTTGATTTTTTTCACCCCCCGGTAATCCTGCCGCACTGATCCATCTGCTCCTTTCCTGATGAAGAAGAAAAGGAGCAGATGCATTCTGACCGCATTTTTTTTATCAGGAGATCGCATGCCCACCTTCCCATCCTCCCTCGAGACCGTCTTTCAGCCCCTCCAGCACCACCTGGCAGCTGCGGCCATTCTGCAGGGCAGCGTGGCTGCCAGCCTCTTTGCTGATGACCCCGCCGCGCCCCGCGCTGCTCTGCTCAAAGCCGGCCACCGCGCCTTGCTGGCCGGCCAACCCACCCCGGAATTTATCTCCCGCCTGGCGCGGTATTTTTTGGATGACGTGTACCCGGCCGGCCAGCAGGCCGGCGAGGAGCTCTTCATCCTTTACCCCGCGCCCAACTGGGAACCTTTCATCGCTGATGTTCTGCCCGGCAAGGACCCCATCTCCACCAGACGGGAATATTATGAACTCTGCCCATCCGGACCGGTCCTCTTTGACGGCCTGCCCGGCGGCCTGACCCTGCGCGCGGTGGATGCGGCCCTGCTGGCCGAAGACGGCCTGGAAGGCATGGATGACCTGCGTGAGGAAATGGTCTCTGAGCGCGCCTCGGTGGAAGACTTTTTACAGCATTCTTTCGGCTTTATCGCCCTCAGCGGAAACACCCTGGCAGGCTGGTGCCTCTCAGAATACAACACACCCGAAGCCTGCGAATTTGGCATTGCCGCCCTGCCCGGATTCCGCCAGCGCGGGCTGGCCACCGCCCTGGCCCGGGCCTGCATGGCTGAGGGCCAGCGGCGCGGGGTGGTGCGTTTCGGCTGGCACTGCTTTGCCGATAACACCCCTTCCGTGGCCACCGCCCTGCGCCTGGGTTTCCAGAAGAAGCTCGATTATCCCGCCTACCTGGCCTTTTACGATGAAACCGTCAGCCTGGCCGTCAACGGCCGTTTTTGCCTTGACCGCGGCGACCCGGCAGCCGCCCGCGCCTGGTATCAGAAAGCCCTCGACCGCGGCGCCGCCAGCCCGTGGATTGACCTGGGCATGGCCCGCGCCGCGGCCGCCCTCGGGCAGCCTGATGAAGCCTTTGCCTGGCTGAACAGCGCCTTTGAGAAGGGCTTCCATGACCGCGATGATCTGCTGATGCTGCCGCAATTAATCACCCTTCAAGCTGACCCGCGCTGGGGTGACCTGCTGGCAAAAATGGCGTAAAATTACCTCGACGACTTTGATGATGGGATATTTCGCCCTACCTTTTTACCAGTCATTTAACCGCACGTGCGTATTTCGTCCCACAAAGTAGGATAAAAACACCACCCAATAAACTCCCTGAAAGGAAGGTTTTCCATGCCGCGAATCAATCGTTCCACTCCCGAAGCCCTGGGCATTCCGTCTTCCGCCATCCTGGCTTTCATCAACGCCATTGAGGCGCAGCAGATCGGCCTGCACAGCTTCATGCTGGTGCGCCACGGACAGGTGGCTGCCGAAGGCTGGTGGCAGCCCTATGCCCCTGAGCGGCACCACACCCTCTTTTCCCTGACCAAAAGTTTCACTTCCACCGCCGTCGGCCTGGCCGTCAGCGAGGGCCGTTTGAGCCTGGATGATGCGGTAATTTCCTTCTTTCCGGATCGCCTTCCGGCTCGGGTGAGCCGGCACCTGGCCGCCATGAAGGTGCGCCACCTGTTGGGCATGGCCACCGGACACCACAAAGACACCACCATGGCCCTCTTCAAATCGCCGGATGGCGATTGGGTGCGCGCCTTCCTGGCGCAGCCGGTGAAGCATGCCCCGGGCGCGCCGTTCGTCTATAACAACGGCGCCACCTACATGCTTTCAGCCATCCTGCAAAGCCTCACCGGCCAGACCCTTTTCGATTATCTCACCCCGCGCCTCTTTGAACCCCTGGGCATCAACCCGCCCGGCTGGGAATCAGACCCGCGCGGCATCAACGCCGGGGCTTTTGGCCTGGCCCTGCGCACCGAAGACATTGCCTGCTTTGGCCAGCTCTACCTGCAGAAGGGCCAGTGGCAGGGCCGCCAGCTCATCCCGGCAGCCTGGGTGGAACAGGCCACTTCAATTCAAACGCAGCACATCAAGAAAACCGATAACGATTGGGAACAGGGCTACGGCTTCCAGTTCTGGCGCTGCCGCCACAACGCCTACCGCGGCGACGGGGCCTTCGGCCAGTTCTGCCTGGGGATGCCTGACCAGGATGCCGTGCTGGCCATGACTTCTGGCCAGAATGACATGCAGGCCGTGCTCGACCAGGTGTGGGCGCACCTGCTGCCGGCTTTCCAGGCAGAAGTGCTGCCCGCAAATCCGGCCGTCCTGACGGAGCTCTCTGCCCGCGCGGCCGCCCTCAGGCTGCCCCTGCCGGCCGGCGCGCCCAATTCTCCCCTGGCAGCCGGGCTTTCAGGCAAAACATTCAAGCTGCGATCCAACCGTGTGCTCAAGCTCAGCACCGCGCGCTTTGATTTTGCCCCCGGCCAGGTGACTCTGACCCTCAACGGCGCAAAGGGTGAGGATGTGCTGCCCGCGGGCAGTGCCGCCTGGCTGCCTGGCCTCAGCCGGCTGGACCCGGCAGGAGAGCAGCCCGTGGCCTCGGCTTACGCCTGGACGGCGCCAGATACCCTGGAGCTCAAATGCTATTTTGTTAACACGCCCTTCTGCCACACCCTCACCGCTCATTTCACCGGAACAGACGTGAAAATTGAGCACACGGTCAATGTGTCCTTTGGTCCCACGCGCTTCCCTGACCTGCATGGGACGCAGGTAAAAACAAAACCTGGGCTTCAGGCATAACACCACCCGGCGCGCAATCTATGATTATTCATAAAAATCAGCTCAAGCTGCCGGATAGAAAAGGGCGGGTTCTTTCATACACAGAAATGGGAAAGCCGGATGGCTTTCCCATTATCATCCATCACGGCCTGATCGCCAGCATCAGCGGCATTTTCATCTTTGAAAAACTGGCTGCTGCTGGCGTTCGCCTCATTTGCCCGGCCCGGCCGGGTTACGGCGAATCCTCTCCATTTTGCCTGAAAAACGTGGCTGAATGGGGACATGTGGCGGCGGAGCTGGTGAAAGCCCTTGAACTGGACCGCTTTGATGTGCTGGGCATCTCCTCTGGCGCGCCATACAGCTATGCTGCCGCCTGGCGGCTGCCGAAGCAAATTCGTCATGTTTATATTCTCAGCGGCACCCCGGCCCTTTATGCCGCGCAAGTTCAGGCCTGCTGGCCTTATCCCCTCAGTCAAAAGGCCACCCTGCCTGAAATGCAAGCCCTGGCCCGCGATCTGTTTTTTACCGGCCTGACGTCAGAAGCCTATGAAACGGATGACATCCGCGATTCCATGATGAATGAGGCTTTCGGCGTGGGCCAGGACCTGCTGATCCGCTGCCAGGATTGGGGCTTTTCATTATCCGGGGTGACCGCGCCGGTGTTCATGCGCCACAGCCGGGCTGATGAAGCTGTGCCTTTTATGACGGCAGAAATCACCGCCGGGCTGCTGCCCGCCTGCCGTCTGGAGATTCGCGAAAATGAGCCCCATTTTTCCCGGGCGGTGCTGGATGACTTTATCCAGACGGGCATCATCCCAAAATTAAAATAAAAACAGCGCCATTTTACGGCGCTGTCTCATTTTCCCTTATCGGAGCGAACCTGTTCCTTGGGGCAAGGCATTCCCCCAACACACAACCGGGCCTTCTTGCCGGGGCAGGCTCGCTCCTCACTTTCTTTCCACCACCTGGTATCCCAGGCGGACCACGCCATCGGCGATGGCGCCGTCATTCACCAAATTCTCGTCAAACACCACCACCATCTCCCCTTTGCGGTAGCTGGCTTCCACCGTTTGCACCCCTGGCAGCATGTCTTCCAGTTCCTGCAGGCGCATGGCGCACATGCCGCATTCCATGCCTTCAATTTGATACGTCTTTTTGATCATCCTTCCTCCTCATCCGTCAAACACGATTTTGCCGGTGTACATGCCCATGGAACAGCTGTAGCGCAGGGTGGTTCCGGCAGCCTGCGGCGGCAGATCCAGGGTCACCTCGCCCGTGTTCGGCAGTATCTGCTCGATGTTCAAAGCCGGAATGACGAAAGACAGCGAGCAGGAATAGACCTTGTTGCTCACCAGGCGCAGCTTAAGGGCTGTGTTGGCGGGGGCGTGCATCAGGTTCGGCTGGTAGCCGTTGTTTTTCACCTCAATCGTCAGCACGTTGGGGTCCGCTGCGGCGGTGGGCTCAGCCACGGTCTGCACCTGTGCCGGGGCAGCATTGGTGGACAGCAGGCCTGAAATGGAAAATGGCGCGCCGGCCAGGTTAAGGCCGCTGTCGATGGCCACCAGACCCAAAACCAGCACCAGCACCGCGGCCGCCGTCATGAAACGCTTTTCGAGGGCGCTTCCTAATCGCGCCGCCGCATACGAAACCGCGAAGAACAGCGGCGTGGTGCCGAGGGTAAAGGCCGCCAGCAGAGCGGCGCCCATCAGCGGGCTGCCTGAACCGATGGCCGCCACCATCATCACCTGGGTGATGCCGCAGGGAATCAGCACCGTCATCACGCCCAGAGTAACCGGCGTCAGCCAGTCGCTCTTTTTGGCCTGTTTGCGAACCAGGCGGGTGATGAAGGCCGGGGGTTCAAAACTGAAGATGCGGAAAAAGGGATGCGCGTTCAAAATGCGCAGAGCGTTGCCGATCATGAAAATGCCGATGGCAAACTGCAGCACAGCGCGGGCGGTATTGTTAAGTTGGATCATGCTGCCAAAAGCCCCCAGCAAAAAGCCCAGCAGGGTGTAAGCGGTCACCTTGGCCAGCAAAAACAGCCCGATGGGCAGAGCCAGGCGCGGCTGCCTGCCGCCGGTACCACCTGCCACATCGTTTTCAATCTGGTGGGCCAGCGAGCTGGCCAGCAGGCCACCCTGCACCGCCAGGCAGCTCAGGCCGCCGGTGGTCAGGCCGGTGATCAACGCAAGGATGATTTCAGGCATGCAGCACCTCCGCAAATAATAAAAACCCAAATCGCTGACGGCGGCAGAGCTGCGGCTAAAACGGCGCCTGATCCACGGTGCTTTTGCTCGCCGTGGATCAGGTGCATAAGGAGGGGAGAGAACTACCAGTAAGAGGACATTTCTGTCTGCCGTCAAAGACAAGTTTAGCACCCCCCATCCCGGCCTTCAATAGGCATAATCACTCATTGTTACGCCTGTCTGCCGGGAGTATAAAGGAGGCAGGCAGCGGCGCAGCCTTCCGGTTGTGTGTATAATGGATTTGCCGGTCATTTTCTTCTCAATCCGCCGGCTGCCCAAAGGTCAATTATGTCCGAATCTGATAATCATCTCATCACCCTGCCCATCACCGGCATGACCTGCGCCAACTGCGTGGCCACGGTTGAACGCAACCTGCGCAAAGTCAAAGGCGTGCAGGCTGCCAACGTCAATCTCTCCTCAGAGCGCGCCACCATTGAATTTGACCCTGCCCTCACCGGCCTGGATGCCGTGATTGAGCGCGTGGAGCGCGCCGGTTACGGCGTGGCTCTGGGCGAAGCCGTGCTGCTCATCCCGCGCCTGGGCTCCGATACCGATACGCGGCGTCTTGAAAAAGCCCTGCGCAGCCTCGAAGGCGTGCGCGAGGTGCAAATCAACCTGGTTTCCGAGCAGGCTCGCGTCACCTACATCCCCACCCTGGTCACCCAGGCTGAGCTGCGCCGCGCTGCTTCGGCAGCCGGTTATGAAGCCCTTGAGGCTGGCGGCAGCGCCGAAGATGCCGAGGGCGCCGCGCGCCAGCGTGAAATTGACGCCCAGCGTCGCTATCTCATCATCGGCCTCATCTTCACCGTGCCGCTTTTCCTGCTTTCCATGGCCGGCGACCTGGGTTTCCTGCCGATGGAAGTGGCTCATTCCACCTGGATCAAATGGCTGATGCTGGTGCTGGCCACGCCAGTGCAGTTTTACGTGGGCCGCCAATATTATGTAGGCGCATGGAAAGCCCTGCGCTCTGGCTCGGCCAACATGGATGTGCTGGTGGCGATGGGCTCTTCGGCGGCTTACTTCTATTCGCTGCCGGTGACCTTTGGGCTGCTTTCGGGGCATGTCTATTTTGAGACCGCCGCCGTCATCATCACCCTCATCAAACTGGGCAAATACCTCGAGGCGCGCGCCAAGGGCCGCACCAGCGAAGCGATCAAGAAGCTGATGGGCCTGCGCGCCAAAACCGCGCGCGTGATCCGCAGCGGCGTGGAAAGCGACATTCCGGTGGATGATGTGCAGATTGGCGATGTGGTCGTGGTGCGCCCCGGCGAAAAGATCCCCGTGGACGGCGTGGTGCTGGAAGGGCGCTCGGCGGTGGATGAATCGATGATCAGCGGCGAATCGCTGCCCGTGGAAAAAGGCCCCGGCGCCGTTGTCATTGGCGCCACCCTTAACAAGCTGGGCCTGCTCAAATTTGAAGCCACGCGCATTGGCAAGGAGACCGCCCTCGCGCAAATCATCCGCCTGGTGGAAGAAGCCCAGGGCAGCAAAGCTCCCATTCAAAAGCTGGCCGATCAGATCTCCAGCATTTTTGTGCCGGCTGTGGTGGCCCTGGCCCTGCTCACCTTCACCGCCTGGCTGGTTTTTGGCCCGCCGCTGGCGGTCAACGCGGATATCACCCCCTTCACCCGCGCCCTCATTCGCATGGTGGCGGTGCTGGTCATTGCCTGCCCCTGCGCCATGGGCCTGGCCACCCCCACCGCGGTGATGGTCGGCACCGGCAAGGGCGCCGAAATGGGCGTGCTGTTGAAGTCTTCCGAAGCCCTTGAACGCGCCGGGCGCATCACCACCGTGGTGCTCGATAAAACCGGCACCATCACCCGCGGGCAGCCCGCGGTCACCGACGTGGTGGCGGCAGGTTTCGCCGCCGGGCCCGATGAACTGCTGCGCCTGGCGGCTTCGGCCGAAAAAGGCAGTGAGCATCCCCTGGGTGAAGCCATGGTGGCTGAGGCAGGGAACCGCGGTCTGGCGCTGGCGGAGCCCGAGAGTTTTCAGGCCCAGGCCGGACAGGGTATTTCCGCTGTCATTGAAGGCCGCAGCGTGCTGGTGGGCAGCCCTCGCCTGCTGGAAGCCGGCGGCGTGAATCCCGCCTCGCTGCAGGCTGACCTGGAGCGCCTGCAAGGCGAAGGCAAGACTGCCATGCTGGTGGCTGTGGATGGGACTGCCTGCGGCCTGATTGCCGTGGCCGACACGGTGAAAGACAGCTCGCGCGAAGCCATTGAACGCCTGCACCGCCTGGGCCTCAAGGTGATTATGCTCACCGGCGACAACCGCCAGACCGCCGAGGCCATTGCCCGCCAGGTGGGCGTGGATGAGGTGCTGGCCGAGGTGCTGCCCGGCGACAAGGCCGCCCAGGTGAAGGCGCTGCAATCCGGCGGTGCGGTCACGGCCATGGTTGGCGACGGCATTAACGACGCCCCTGCCCTGGCTCAGGCCGATGTGGGCATTGCCATTGGCACCGGCACTGATGTGGCCATGGCTTCGGCTCCGGTTGTGCTCATCAGCGGCGACCTGCGCGGCGTGGCGCGCGCCATTGAGCTTTCGCGGCGCACCCTTGCCACCATTCGCCAGAATTTGTTCTGGGCGTTTATATATAACCTCATCCTGATCCCGGTGGCGGCCCTCGGCCTGCTCAACCCCATGCTGGCAGCCGGCGCCATGGCCTTCAGCAGCGTCTTTGTGGTCAGCAACAGCCTGCGCCTGCGCGGCGTGAAAATCTTGTAATTGCCGCCCGCAGCGCTCCACCTTTCAAAGATTTTTAGAGGTATTCCATGCGTAAATTTCTGCTTCCCCTGCTCATTCTGAGCCTTCTGCTCACCGCCTGCAACGCCTCCGGCAAGGACGGCGTCATTCCCTATGCCAGTATCCCCGCTGGCAAGGCTTACGCCGCAGGCAAGGAAATTTATTTTTCACACACCGAAGCCTCCGATGCGGCCCTGGCCGAAAAACTCACCAACATGATGAAATCGCCGGTGCTGCATGTGCCTTCCCTGGCTGACGCCCCTGAATCGATGCTGGCAAAGGTCTATGTCTTTGAAAACGGCCTGGGTGGCAAGGGCCCCCTGGGCTACCAGCTCGATGTGTTCGATAACCCGCCTGGCACGGCAGGTTATTCTCCCCTGCGGCGCGTGGTGCTGGTCAAATGGGCCGACGCAGGTAAGGCTCGCGAGCTGACCTCGGCTGCGGATGTGCTGGCAGCCGAAAAGGCCGGCGAGCTGACCACCAGCATTCCCGGCGCAGTGGTCAACATGCCCTTCATGGCCTGGGACGGCGGGCAGCGCTAATTTATCCCATAAAGAAACCGCCGGAGCGGGCATGTCTCCGGCGGGCTTTTCGCGCATGCCCCTCGGCTTTCCTTTTTTTCCTTTTTCCGCTAAAATAAACTCGACTGCTGTGATTCTGATATATTTCTTATACGGCGCTGTGACTTCGTTAACGCGTAGATGATATAATCAGCCTGATACCCGTACAATCATGCCAATCAGGCGCGGGTGTAAAAAGGATAATTCACCATGATGCGATTTGACCGTTTTACCGAAAGAGCTCAGGAAGTTGCCCAGCGCGCGGCTGAAATCATCCAGCGCTACGGCCACAACCAGATCGACACCGAACACATGCTGCTGGCCCTCATCGAACAGCCGCAGGGCGTCATTCCCCAGATTCTCGACACCCTCAAAGTGGATGTGCCCTCGCTCACCGAACGCCTCGATTACATCCTGCGCACCAGCCCCAAAGCCAACATCTTTGGCGGCGGCGCCGGACAAATTTTCATCACCCCGCGCGTCAAGCGGATCATTGACCTGGCCAACGAAGAAGCCAACCGCCTGAAAGATGATTACATTTCCACCGAGCACATTTTCCTCGCCATTCTTTCAGAACGCAACACCCCGGCCGCCCGCCTGCTGGAAACCAACGGCCTCACCCGCGACCGCGTTAACGAAGCCATTCTCCAGGCCCGCGGTGGGCAACGCGTCACCGACCCGCAGGCTGAAACCCGCTTCCGCACCCTCGAAAAATATTCCCGCGACCTGACCCAGGCAGCCCGCGAAGGCAAGCTGGACCCCGTCATTGGGCGCGACAATGAAATCATGCGCGTCATGCAGATCCTCTCGCGCCGCACCAAGAACAACCCGGTGCTCATCGGCGAAGCCGGCGTGGGCAAAACCGCCATCGTCGAAGGCCTGGCGCAGAAAATTGCCGTCAACGACGTGCCGGAAATTTTGATGGGCAAGCGGGTGATTTCGCTGGACCTGGGCGCGATGATCGCCGGTTCGCGCTTCCGCGGCGAATTTGAGGAACGCCTGAAGGCCGCCATCGAAGAAGTGGAACGTTCTGATGGTGAAATCATCCTATTCATTGATGAACTGCACACGGTGGTGGGCGCAGGCGCAGCCCAGGGCGCCATGGATGCTTCCAACATGCTCAAGCCGGCCCTGGCGCGCGGCGATTTGCAGTGCGTGGGCGCCACCACCCTCGACGAATATCACAAGCACATCGAAAAAGACGCCGCCCTTGAACGGCGTTTCGCCCCGGTTTATGTGGAAGAGCCCACGGTGGAAGATACCATTGAAATGCTGCGCGGCCTGCGCGACCGCTACGAAGCGCACCACAAGATCAGCTTCTGCGATGACGCTCTGGTGGCCGCGGCTCGCCTTTCGGCGCGCTATGTCACCGACCGCCACCTGCCCGACAAAGCCATTGACCTGATGGATGAGGCCGCTGCCAAGCTGCGCGTGGCGCTCTATTCCCTGCCTGCCGAATTGAAGGAAATGAAAACCGTCATCGACCGCATGACCGCGGAAGAAGAGCAGGCCGTGGTTGAAAAAGATTACAAACGCGCCGCCGAGAAGAAATCGGAACGCATTCGCCTGGAAAACGAATTTATTGAAAAGCGCGATACCTGGGAAGACGAACACAAACTCGATGACCAGGTGGATGTGGACGATATTGCCGAAGTCATTCACCAGTGGACGGGCATTCCGGTCAACCAGATGATGGAGACGGAAACCGAACGCCTGCTGCACATGGAAGAGCGCCTGCACGACCGCATTGTTGGGCAGGGCGAGGCGGTGCATGCCGTGGCCGACGCGCTGCGCCGCGCCCGCGCCGGCCTGAAAGATCCCCGCCGCCCCATTGGCTCTTTCATATTCATTGGTCCATCGGGCGTGGGTAAAACTGAGCTGGCCCGTGTGCTGGCTGAATTTCTCTTCGGCGATGAAGACGCCCTGGTGCGCATTGACATGAGCGAATACCGCGAACAGCACACCGCCTCGCGCCTGTTTGGCGCGCCCCCCGGTTACGTGGGTTATGAAGAAGGCGGCCAGCTCACCGAGGCCATCCGCCGCCGGCCTTACCGCGTGATCCTCTTCGACGAGGTAGAAAAAGCCCACCCTGAAGTGTGGAACGCCCTGCTGCAAATTCTGGATGACGGCCGCCTGACCGACGGCCAGGGCCGTCTGGTGGATTTCCGCAACACCGTGCTGATCATGACCAGCAACCTGGGCACCGAATATGTGCGCAAGGGCGGCACGCTGGGCTTCCTGGCGCGCAATGATTCAGATGAAGAGCGCCGCGCTCACGATAACATCGAAAAAGCCCTCAAGGGCACCTTCCGCCCTGAATTTTTGAACCGTGTGGATGAAATCATTATGTTCTCGCCGCTGACGGTGGAACAGGTGAAGGAAATTGTCCTGCTTCAAATGAAGGAAATCCAGAGCCGCCTCAGCGAACACGGTCTGAATGTGGAGCTGACCCCCGCCGCCCAGGAATGGCTGGCCCAGGAAGGGTTTGACCCGGCCTTTGGCGCACGCCCGCTGCGCCGCTCGCTGCAGAAGCGCGTTGAAAGCCCGCTGGCCGTGCGCCTGTTGGCGGGCGACTTCTCTGAGGGCGACCGCGTGGTGGTGGATGTGGACGAAAACAACGAGATCGTCTTCCGCAAAACCGAAGCCCCTGCGGAGGTTGAAGAGAAAGCTGAATAAAACCCTATGCCCGTCGAACAGGCGCAAATCATCGCTCTGCTGAAAAACATCCATCTCTTCCGCCGTCTGGCAGATGCCGAGGTGGAGAAGATTGCTGCCCAGTTTGAGCCGGTGGCCCTGTCTGACGGGCAAATTTTATTTAAGCAGGGGGATCCCGCCGAAAGCTTTTACATCATCCTCAACGGCAAGGTGAAAATCACCCGCCGCCGCCAGAACCAGGTGCGCCAGCTGGCCACGCTGATCAAAGGCGATTACTTTGGCGAAGAAGCTCTCATCACCCACAGCAGCCGCTCTGCCACCATCACCGCCATTGCCGATTCCACCCTGCTGCGCCTGAGCCATGAAGATTTCGAAGATCTGATCACGCGCATTCCCATGCTCAAGGCCAACCTGGTGGTGGCGGTCACCAGCCGCCACCTGTTCCGCGAGACCCCTCTCGATTGGCTTAATAAAGAAGAAGTGGTGTATGTCATGGCGCGCCAGCACACCCTCTTCATGTGGCAGAAAATGGCCTGGCCGCTCGGCGCCATGCTGTTTGGGGTGGCTGCCATCCTCTCACTCTATACTTTTGTGCTGCCGGCAGCCTCCATTTCCCTGATGGTTCTGCTGGCGCTGTGGGTGCTGGGCACCGGCGCCTGGACCGCCTGGAATTATGCCGATTGGGCCAACGATTATTACATCGTCACCAACCAGCGTGTGGTGTATGTGGAAAAGGTGCTGGCGCTTTACGACAGCCGCCAGGAGGCCCCCCTGGGCACCGTGCTTTCGGTGGGCGTGGAATCATCTCAGGTGGGGCGCATGTTCCGCTATGGCGATGTGATTGTGCGCACCTTTACCGGCCCCATCCGCCTGGAACGGGTGCCCTACCCCGAACAGCTGGCTTCGATGATCGAAGAATACTGGACGCGCGCCCGTGTGGGTCAGCGCCAGGATGACGCCGCTTTCATTGAAAAATCCATCCGCGGACGCATCGATTCGCTGACGGGCGGCCGCCTGATTGGCGGCGGCGCGCCGCGCCCGGCGCCGCCCAAAGTGGTGCAGCCGGGCCCCCTGCAGGTGCTGCTTTCTCATTTTTTCATGCTGCGCTATGAAGAGGGCGGTGCCATCACCTACCGCAAGCACTGGCTCATCCTGCTGGCGCATGTCTGGCGCCCGACCCTGATCTTTCTGCTGGCCCTGGCCCTGGTCATCATCAAATTGTTGGGCTACCTGCCCTGGCTGCCGGCGGTGGTGGTGGGCATTGTGACGGTACCGGCCCTGCTGGCCGCCTTCGCCTGGTGGACCTACGAATATATGGATTGGAGCAACGACATCTACCGCGTGACTGGCGATCAGATTTTTGATATTGAACGCAAGCCTTTTGCAAAAGAAGAAAAGAAAACCGCACCTCTCGAGAGCATTCTCAGCATCGAATATCAGCGCGACGGCCTGGCAGGCCTGGTGTTCAATTTCGGCACGGTCTATATTTCGGTGGGCGGGGCCAAGTTCAGTTTCAATTATGTGTTCAACCCTTCAGCCGTGCAGCAGGACATTTACCGCCGCATGGCCGAGCGGGTGGCCAAGAAAAAGCGCGCTGAACTGGAAGCCGAACAGGACCGGCTTTCAGAATGGTTTGCCGTTTATCACCGCGGCTTTGTGGCCCCGGGGCAAAAGGCCCCGCCGGCCGGTAAAAACTAAAATTCTATTTTTTTTACTGGTATATGTTTGAAAGAAGGAGGGATGTTTTGAATATTAAAATTGTCACCGACAGCACATGTGACCTTCCAGAAAGCGTCGTCCAGGATCTTGGCATCACGGTGATACCGGGATACGTGACCCTGGATGGCAAAAACTATCTCGACGGCCAGGAGATCAGCCGCGCCGACTTTTACCGCCGGCTGGCTTCCAGTCAGCCGCCCGCCACCACCTCAGCCCCCGGCACCGGCGCGTTTTTGAAAGAATATCACCGGCTGATTGAAGCCGGAGCCACAGGCATCATTTCCATTCACGTGGCCAAAAAGCTGAGCAATATTTCAAACGTGGCCCAGCTGGCCGCCGAAGAAGTTAAAGAGGTGGCTGTGGTGAATGTGGATTCGGGGCAGTTGACCCTGGGCCTGGGGCTGCTGGTTGTGGAAGCGGCACAGGCCGCCCGCGCCGGGGGCAGCCTTGCTGACATCACGGCTCTGCTTGAGGAGCTGATCCCCCGCACCTATTCCTACGCCCGCCTCGACACGCTCGATTACCTGCGCCGCAGCGGGCGCATGTCGGGACTGGGACACAGCCTGGCCAGCCTGCTGAATGTCAGGCCGATCCTCAAGATGAACAACGGGCAGCCGCACATGGAACCCGTGCGCACCCGGGGCAAGGCGGTGGCGCGCGTTCTGGAATTGACCCGCCAGCTGGGGCCGCTGCAAAAATTGGCCGCCACTTTCAGCGGCGATGTGGACGCCGCAGCTTTTGAAGAAGAACTGCGCCCTTACCGCGAACTGGCTGCCCCTGGCCAGCCGGTCATGGTTAACGAACTGGCCCCGGTGATCGGCGTGCATGTTGGCCCGGGCGGCTTTTGCGTTTCGGCCATTGCTGAACGCCCGCTGCCAGCCGCTCACCGCCTGTCTGAAATGGCGGATATGATCCGGAGCTTTGCCCGCTGAGGCGGCGTAGATGGATTTTCAGGCTCCGGCCGGCCTGACATTTATGTAAAAGGAGGGTCTCATGAAAGCTGCCAAAATTCTGGCATTTCTCGGCCTGCTGGCCATGACCGGCATTCTTGTGTTTGCTTTCACCAGCGGCGATTTTCTCAAAGAAGGCTCTGCCCTGCTGGCCATGCCGTGGGGCATTGTCTCGCTGGTGGATCTATATGTGGGTTTCAGCCTGTTTTCAGGCTGGATCATTTACCGGGAGAAATCGCCCTGGCAGGCTGCCCTCTGGGTGATTTTGATGATGACCCTGGGTTTCTTCACCGCCAGCCTCTATGTGCTGATCGCTTTGCAAAAGAGCGGCGGCAGATGGAACACTTTCTGGCATGGTCATCGGGCAGCCGCACAGAAAGGTTAAGAATCCCGAACTCTGCTCAGACTCTGGTAAAAATAGTTGAATCGCGCTCCCTGAGGCCCCCCCGGCCCCGCCCACGGGCGGGGGAAACCGTTGGTTGGGGGCGTTTTTGCCCCCAAAGCCGGGCAAAAACGCCCCATGCGGTTACTGTGCTGATAAAAAGCATTGAAAATGCAAGAAGGATGGAAATGTGACATGGTCGAACGACTCAGTCAAGCTGAGAAACACCGCTGGCTGAGCGTGTCGAAGCCAGCGGTATTTGTTTGACTGGCTGAGCAGTTAATCAGAATCTCTCTGATTCAATGGAAAGCTGGGCCAAATAGCGGTAAAATTAGCCCACACCTTTAACCTTAAAGGGATATAAAGAAAGAGAGTCTGTCATGCCCTTAAGAGATATTGTTTTCCTGCCCGATCCTGTGCTGCGGCGCAAAGCCCACAAGGTGACCGTTTTTGACGCTGAGTTCCAGCAGCTTGTGGATGATATGATCGAAACCATGCGCCATGCCCCTGGCGTGGGTCTGGCAGCCCCGCAGGTGGGTGTTTCTCAACGTCTGATTGTGGTGGAATACCCGGTCAATGATGACGATGAAAACTCGCCCGAAAAGCTCTATGTGTTGGCCAACCCTGAAATCACCCATGCCTCTGAAGAGGCGGTCAACGGCGTCGAAGCCTGCCTTTCTGTGCCCGGCATGGCTGGCGAAGTGATGCGCCACACCGAAATCACCGTGCGCGGCCAGAACCGCCGCGGGCAGACCACGCGCATCAAAGCCAGCGGCTGGCTGGCGCGCATCTTCCAGCACGAAATTGACCACCTCGACGGCGTGGTCTTTGTGGACCGCGCTTCGCGCATCTGGAAGCCCACCGCCGAAGAAGCCGAAAACATCAAAGACTGATGTACCTCACCCATCTGTCGCTGACCAACTTCCGCGCCTTCGCGCGGCTGGATCTGGACGTGCCGCGCCAGCCTGTGCTGCTGGTGGGAGATAACGCCCAGGGAAAAACCAGTTTGTTGGAGGCGGTCTATTTCATGGCCACCTATTCCTCCTTTCTGGCGTCCAGCGACCGCCAGCTTATCCACTTTGGCGCCATTGAAGATCCGCAGGCCGTGGCCCGCCTGGTGGCCACGTTCATGCGCGCCGGCAGCAGCCGCCGCCTTGAAATCCGCCTCATCCAGGAATCCAACGGCGCCAACCAGCCCACCCGCTTTCGCAAGGAACTGCTCCTTGACGGTGTCAAACGCCCGTGGAACGATGTCATCGGCCTGTTCAACGCGGTGATTTTCCTGCCGCAGATGTCGCGCATTCTCGAAGGCGGGCCTGAAGACCGCCGCCGCTACCTCAACCTGACCCTCAGCCAGGCCGTTCCCGGTTATGCCCAGGCCCTCAGCGATTACAACCAGGCCTTGCAGCAGCGCAATGCCCTGCTGAAACAGCTTGGCGAACGCGGCGGCGACCCCGACCAGCTGCTCTACTGGGATAACATTTTGGCTGACCGCGGCGCAGCGCTGATTCATGACCGCATCACCGCCCTGCAGGAGCTGGAACGGCACGCGGCGCGGGTGCACCAGCGTCTGACCGCCAGCCGCGAAGTGCTGCGCCTGCATTACCAGCCTGCCTATGATCCCCTGCCGGCGGTGGAAATGCAGTATGCCCTGCCGCTTTCCACCAGCATTGACCGCAGCAGCTTTTCGCGGGCGCAGATTCAACAGGGCTTTTTGCAGCGCCTGAACGGCCTGCGCAGCGATGAGATCATGCGCGGCGTCACCACCTGCGGCCCCCACCGCGACGAACTGCGCTTCATCAGCAACGGCATTGACCTGGGCGAATACGGCTCGCGCGGCCAGATCCGCACCACCCTGCTCTCGTTGAAACTGGCCGAGGTGGCCTGGCTGAAGGAACGCACCGGGCAGTGGCCTGTGCTGCTGCTGGATGAGGTGATGGCCGAGCTGGATATGCAGCGCCGCTCAGACCTGCTGGCCGCCCTGCTGGAAGGCGAGCAGGCGCTGATGACCACCACCGATATCAAACTCTTCACCCCCGATTTTATTCAAAACACCCGCCTGTGGCAGGTGAGCAGCGGGGTGATCACCCCGCTGGGGTGATTTTTCCATCATCATCAAGAAAAACCTGGGGGAATTTGACAGCTTTTGCTTCGCTTTGACGGCCGTTTCACGTTAATATATCCATCAGCGCTCCGGGCAGACCGAAGCCATTCTGTCCATCAACGAGGAAACATGTGTGATTCACACGGCATTCAACGGATGATCATTCCGCCAGAGGCGGCCCGCGCCGTCATCAGGCAGGCCGGGCAGGCTTTTCTGCGCACCTGTCCCTGCCGGGCGCAGGAGCAGAACTGTCCACCTGATTCATGGGAGGTGTGTTTGCTGTTTGAACACGCTGCCCCTGAAGATCTGCGCCAGGCGCGGCCTGTTTCAACCGGGGCTGCGCTGGCCGTTGTGCAAACTGCGGCCGGCGGCAGAGCCATTTATCATCTGTTCTTCACCCCTGATGGGCGCATCACCGAGCTTTGCAGCTGCTGCACCTGCTGCTGCCATCCCCTGCAGCGCATTAAACATGGCGTCCATCAGCCGCTGCGTTCGGAATATATCGCCCTCACCGATCCGGCCCTCTGCGCCGCCTGCGGATTGTGCCTGGAAAGCTGTTTCTTTGAAGCGCGGAAAGTGGAGGCGGGCGGCCTGCACCTGGAGGACGGGCGCTGCTTTGGCTGCGGCCGCTGTCTGTCAGCCTGTCCCGCAGGCGCCATCCGTCTCGAGCGGGTCAGCGGCCGGGGGCTGCCCCTGGATTTCATTCAGGGTTTGGGGCTGAGTTGACAATCTCTCAGGGGTGAAGCTCTTAAAACCATCGGCGCAGTGTTTCCGCGCCAGGCTTGAACGAATGGCGGCAGGGGCAGGTCCACGCGGTTCAAAAAATGACATGCCTGTGCCGTAATAAAAAAAATCGTAACCACTCAGCCGAGTCTTTTTTGAACCGCCAAGCGCGCTAAGGGCGCAAAGGAAGAAAAAGAAAAGATCAAAAGCTGATTTTTTAGTGCTTTCAAGCAGGAAATTAACCGCCCGTGGTTTTGTGTCTCCCCGAAGGGGAGACACAAAACCACAATTAACAGTCGCCCCCTCCCGATTTTCTGGAGGGGGCCGGGGGGTGGGTGATGAATAATCTTAATGTAACATTGTCGAACCAGTTACAAAAATTCATATATCTGGTCTGGGATTGGACATCCCCCATTTTACTGTGTTGTTTTTGAAATCCGCCCCTGATGGATTCATCAGGGGCGGCAACCTGTTCACACGTTTTTTTCCGGCGGCGCTGCCGGACCGGGCTTTTTGCGTTTGAAATGGCGCACCAGCAGGATGATGATCACCACCGGGCCCAGGCAGATCAGCAGCAGGGGCAGGCAGTAAACACCGCCCCAGATGCCCCCCTCGGCCATAAAGCGGAAAAAGTAATCGCGGGCCTCGCTGGCCTGGCGGGCCGGAATGGCCGGATCCCATTCGCGCGGCCGGGCTGTGGGCTTGGGCAGGGGTTCCACCGCGCGCAGCACCAGTTTGACGGTGACAAAAGCCGCCTGGTCTTCCATGGACTGCACCACAGCCTGCTGCTGGCGCAGCGCTTCGCGGGCATCCTTTAAATCATTGGTCACCCGCAGTTTCTCTTCGGTGCTGGCCGCGCTTGCCAGCATGCGTTCGAGCTGGTCCACATGACCCTGTAAAAAAGCCGCTTGCGAGCGGGCATCCACCCACTGTGCGGTGATTTCAGAACTGGTGTTTTCTTCCCCCACCACCTGCCCCACAGCCTTGATTTGACTGTAAAGCGTTTCGTAAGCGGCGTCCGGAAGCAGCAGGGTCATCTGGCCGTGATTGTAACGGTCTCCCAGGTAATAGGCTTCATAGGTGGTCCGGTAATCCACCCTGCCGCCCGCGCCTTTCACCAGGGCGTCGAGGGCATCCACCGTGCTGGAAGGGTCAGTCACCACCATGTTCAGGCTGATATTGCGCACAATCAGGGTTTCGGCGGGCGGCGCAGCCTGAGCCGCCCCCGGCAGGGCCAGGAGCAGGCTGAGCAAAACCAGAATGGATATTAGATGACGGCGCATCGCACTCTCCTTTTGTTAAAATCCCTTCCCCCCGGCGTGGGGGAAGGGATGGTTAATGGAGATGGCGCGGTCAGGCCTGCGGCGGAGCAGCCGGGGCTTCCGGTTTGGCGGGCTTGCGGGCTTTCCACAAGCGGCGGATGATGAAGCGCCAGATGAGGAAGGCCGGAATGGCAAAGACCAGAATGAGGGGCAGGCAGAAGAGCGAGAACCAGATCAGCAGGTTGGCCAGGCCCTGCAGAGCATCAACCAGCGCCTGGATGGCGTCGCGGGCCACGCCAGCCGGCTGCCAGCCGGCAATCACCACCGGCTTGAGCGAGGTTTTGGCGGTCAGTTCCACGCTGATGGTGGAAAGGGCGGCTGATTCTTCGTAATATTTGATCTGACCCTTCAGCACCTCAATTTCCTGGCGGATGTTGGTCAGTTCGCGGTACACCGCAAGCGCCTCATCGGTGGTTTTGGTGTCTTCCATCATCTTCTGGATCTGTTTTTCGGTCACTTCAAGGTTGGCCAGGCGTGATTTGGCGTCGGTGTATTCCTTGGTGATGTTTTCGCCGGTGACGTTTTCAGAGCGCACATCCGTGGCAGGATCCTGCACCTCGGCTTTGATGCGCGCCAGGGCTTCATCCAGCTTTTCAGAAGGCACATAGATGGTGATGTTGGCGCGTGGGTATTCGCTGCCGTCGGAGGTGGTGTATTTCGACAGGTTGGAGCTGCCCAGGCGGCCGCCCATTTCGCTGGCCAGCTTGTTGATGTTCTCCATGCTGGCAGCCGGGTCCACCACCACGATGGAAATCTGGGCATTTTTAATGATCATTTCTTCCTGCACCTGGCCGGTGCCGGCATAGTTGGCCGTTGCACCGCCAGTGGAGCTGTCTCTGGCAGCGGCTGACGGGGCTGACTCGCCTTCAAAGGCCTTATCCTGGGCCACCGGTGCGTTGCTGGCGGTCTGCGATGGGGCTGCAGCCTGGCACCCCATCACCAGCAGGGCAATGACGAGCAAAAGGGCAATCCAATTCTTGTTCATGTTCTCCTCCTGAAAAATTTGACGGCGGCAAAACAGGGCGGCGGATCTGCCGTTTCCTGTCAATGCACCATTTTTTTGATCCATTGAATTTAAGACGATTGTAGCAAAGAATTGGTTCCATGTGTTAGCCAATTGGTCTTTTTAAGCCATCCCCTGCTGGATAAATGAGAAAGAATTAAATAAAACCGCAACTTTTCCGGCCCCGGCGCGTATTAATAAAAGGATCAGGTATAATTACCTCATCCAGCCTTTTTAATTTATGAAGGAGAATTTTTGCATGGACGACGAACCTTTTGGCAAACGTGAACGGAAGCGCATGGACGGCCTCTGGTGGGGGCTGGGACTGATTTCCCTGGGCGTCATTTTCTTCCTCCAGGCCATTGGGGTCATGAAGGGTTCCTTCAACTGGTGGGCCATCTTCATTCTTATTCCGGCTTTTGTGGCGCTTTCGGGCGCCTGGTTTGCCTTTAAACGCAGCGAAGGCACCTTCAATGTACTGGTGCGTAACGGCCTGGGCGGCGGCCTGATCATCCTGACGGTGGGCCTGATGTTCCTCTTCGATCTCGATTGGGGCATCTGGTGGCCGCTGATGCTGATCGTTCCGGGCATCACCGTCATGCTGAACGGCAAGCCTGACCCGGCCCTGGTGGTTGGCGTCAGCGCTGAACGCGTGGTGACCCTGGCCCTGTGGGTCGGCGCCGGCATGATTTTGCTGGGCGGGGGCTTCCTGGTGCAGAACCTGGGCCTGGCCGATCTCAATGCCCTGAGCGCGCCTTTCCGCTGGTGGGCCGTCGCCATTCTCATTCCAGCCGCTGGCAGTTTTTACAATGCCTGGAAAGTCTACCGCCATGCCGGGCGCATCAACTGGACGGTGCGCAGCCTGCTGGGCTTTGGCGCCGTCTGTCTCATCGTGGGCACCGTGGCCTTTATTGGCATTCCGTGGGTGTGGCTCTTCCCGCTGATCCTCATTGGCATTGGCGTGGCTGTTCTGCTGAGCGCCTTCAACGGTAAATAAAATGAGCCGGGTCACCCTCTACGCCCCGGCCGATCTGCAATCCTTCATGGTGCGCACCTTCTGCCACCTGGGCATCCCTGAAGAAGACGCCCGGATTGCCGCTGAAATTCTGCTTGCCGCGGACCTGCGTGGGGTTGATTCTCACGGCATCATCCGTCTCTACACTTATTACGGCAACCGCCTGGCCAAAGGGCTCATTGATCCACGCCCGGAGGTGAAAGTGCTGCGCGAAACCCCCACCACCCTGGCCCTGGATGCCGGAACGGGATTGGGGCAGCCGGTGGCCAAAAGGGCCATGCAGCGCTGCATTGCCAAAGCCCGTGAATCGGGCATGGGCGTGGTGACGGTGCGCAACAGCAACCACTATGGCATCGCCGGTTACTACGCCATGATGGCTCTGCCCGAAGATATGATCGGCCTGAGCCTGACCAACGCGCAGCCGCTGGTGGCGCCCACCTACGGGCGCACGGCCATGCTGGGCACCAACCCCATTGCGGTGGCGGTGCCGGCGGGCAGCCAGCGGCCCTTTGTGTTGGATATGGCCACCAGCATTGTGCCCATTGGGCGCATCACCGTCTATGACAAAGCCGGCAAGGAAATTCCTGCCGGTTGGGGCGTGGACAGTCACGGGAAAATCACCACCCACCCGGCCGAGGTGCTGAAAGGCGGGGCGCTGATGGCCCTGGGCGGTTCAGACATCATGCGCGGTTACAAGGGCTACAGCCTGGCCCTGCTGGTGGATATTCTCTGCGGCGTGCTGGCGGGCGCGGCCTTTGCCACCCAGGTGGGTCACCCCGGCGTGGACCGGCCTGCCGATGTGGGGCATTTCTTTGCCGCCCTGCGCGTGGATGCCTTCCGCGACCTGGATGAATTCAAGCGCGACATGGACAGCCTGCTGCAGGAAATGAAGCAGGCGCCCAAAGCCGAAGGCCAGCCGCGCATCTTTATCGCTGGCGAAAAGGAATTTGAGCTGGCCGAATACAACCATCGCGAGGGCATTCCTCTGCTCGATGAAGTGGTGAAAATGCTCAAAAAATCAGGCGAAGAAGCCGGCGTGCCTTTCGACTGCCCTCCGGTGGGCGAAGCCGAACGCTGAAACCCGGCGCCCACCCCCGAACCCTGACCAGACTGGACGAGGAAGCGGTATGACCCTGAACGAATTTCCTCCCGATGAATTTGACGCCTGGGCCGAAAGCTACGACGAAAGCGTACGCACCGGCTGCGGCTTTCCTTTTGACGGCTATGAAGATGTGCTGCAAACCGCCGCCTGTTTGGCGGATGTGGCGCCGGGCGATGCCGTGCTTGACCTGGGCGCCGGCACCGGCAACCTGGCGGTGCTGCTGGCGGCCCAGGGTGCGCGCCTGTGGTGCCTCGATTTTTCCGCCGAAATGCTGGCCAAAGCGCGCGAAAAACTGCCCGAGGCCAATTTTGCCCGCTCTGACCTGCGCGCCGGCTGGCCGCCGGCTTTTCAGCGCCGCTACACGGCCATTGTCTCAGGCTACACCTTCCACCATTTTCCATTGGAAGAAAAAGTGGCGCAAATTCGCCGCCTGTTTGAGCAGCACCTCCAGCCCGGCGGCCGCCTGGTGATCGCCGACATCACCTTCCCGGATGCCGCCGCCCAGGAAGCCTGCGCCCACCAGCTCGGCTCTGAATGGGAGCCGGAATATTACTGGCTGGCCGATGAAGCCCTGCGGGCCTTCAAAGAGGCCGGCTGGCAGGCCGAATACACCCAGGTTTCACCCTGCGCCGCCGTCTTCAAAATCACCCCCTGACCATCCTCAAAGGATGCCGGTTCAATCCTCCTGAAAATCATTTCAGGAGGATTTTGTTATTACTTCGACAATGTTCTGTTTGAATCTTTCCTGGATTTTCTCTATTTTCGAGCAGGAAATTAACCGCAAGGGGCGTTTTTGTCCCGCAAAGCGGGACAAAAACATTTTTAATTAACTTTCGCCCTGCAGTAGCGAGGGTCTGCCCTCGCTACTGCGGGGGGTGGGTGGGTTTCTAAATATCACATTATCGAACTACTCAGCCAGCGGTTTAAATGGTCATTTTACGCTATCTCTTAGCAGTTACAGGATTTTTTATTATGGCTGAGCCGGCTGCCAGGTGGAAAGAGGTTTGAAACGGGATGATTTATGACGCTTTAATGACGGTTCTGTTGTAAGATATTAACAAGAACCCCCCCGGTCAGATCATAAGGAGGCCCTGTCATGTTCTCGCAATCTTTTTTCCGCTTATCCGTCATCATTGTGTTGATTGCCACCCTGCTTTCGGGCTGCGCCGGAGCGCAAAATCAACCCACAGCCGCAGTCCCTGTTCCCACAACGGCCCCGGTTGATGCGCCCGCGCAGGATACCCCGGAACCCGCCGTGAAAAATGCAGAAACATCCCGCGCTATCACGCTTTCAACGGCCACCGCAGCCCCCAGCGCCACGCTCAAGGCCACCGCCAAACCCGCCACCCCCACCCCCCTGCCTCTGCCGCCCTCCGGCGACTGGATGCTGACGCGCAGCACCTTCCCGGCTGTGCAAAACCTCTTAGAAGTGCAGCCGGGCGTGCTGGGCCAGGTGCGCGAGGTGGCCTGGTCGCCCGACGGCAAATGGCTGGCCGCCGCCGGCGAAACGGCGGTGCTGCTGCTCGATGCCCAGACCCTTACCGTGGCCCGCAAGCTGGAGACAAAAGCCCGCTATGACGACCTGTCTTTCAGCGCCGACAGCAGCCGCCTGGCCGCTGCCGGATTTGACGACCTGGTGCAGGTTTGGGATGTGCAGAGCGGCGCCAGCCTGCTGGTTTTGGAAGCCGCTGGAGAACAGGTGGCTCTCAGCCCCGACGGCCGCACCCTGGCGGCTCTGGTGGATGTTCAGAATATTGACTCCCAGGGATACCTGCTGCCTGTCAAAACCGCCGTTCAAATCTACGAGGTCAGCAGCGGCAAGCTCAAGCGCACCCTTGAGGCGTACACGGCCATATCCGAGTGGAACACCCCCGATATCCGCACCACCGGCCTCTATTTCAGCACCGACGGCAAGCTGCTGCACACGGCCAACCTGTTTGGCGATGTGCGCACCTGGGATGTCACCTCAGGGAAAATGCTGGGCGCCGTCATCAACAGCGGCACCCGCGAGCGCCTCAGCAGCGGCTCATGCTTTTCGGACGGCGTATCTGGCCAGACTTTTGCCGTGGCGTGCAGCATGGTTTACATGGACCCGCCCTGCACAGAAGATGACCCCAACTGCAGCCCGGTTTTCAAGACGCGCATTGATGTGGCCGTGTGGGAAACCAGCGCGCATAAACGCAGCCGCACCATCAGCATTCCCGACCCAATGTACGAAATGCTGAACATCGTTTATGCCGCCGGGAGCAAGCGCGTGACCCTGCTTTATCCCGGAGAGCTGCAAACCTACTCCACCCGCGATGGTTCCAAACCCGAAAGCGTGTTGAAGAGCGATACCCTGAACGCATGGATGCCCTCCAATGAGAACCCGGGCGTCCCCATGCTTGAGATCAACCCGGCCAATGAAACCCGGCTGGCGTTGGCCAAGGGCGGCGTCATTGAAAGCTGGGACCTGGCCGGTTCCGCGGCATCTTTGCGCTTTGAAAACGATGCCCGCAAGGTCAACAGCGCCGCCCTGGGCTACGACGGTACTGCCCCCCTGCTGGCGGCCGGCCTTTCGGACGGCACGCTGCGCATCATCAACCTGTCCAGCGGCAAACTGGTGAAGGAAATCGCCAAAGCCCATGCCGGATCGGTGCGGCACCTGGCTTTCTCGCCGCAAAACCGCCAGTGGATCAGCGCCGGAGAGGATGATGTGATCCGCCTGTGGGCGGTGGACGGTTCGGGCAAAGCTCAGAACCTGGCCCTGCCGGCTGGCGCGCAGTTTAACGCTTATAAAGGCTTTGCCCTGAACCCGCTCACCAACCGGCTGGCCATCAATATCTCTGTATCCGAGAAAAACAATATGGTGTCCAGGGCGTTGCTGGTGGATCTGACCAGCAAAAAAAACACGGTGGCCGGCGAAGGCGAAAACAGACAGATGGCTTTCAGCGCCGACGGCCGCTGGCTGGCCTTTGGCGAAGGCAATTTCAAATTGGTGGATCTGCAAAGCAGCGCTGTGGTGCGGGAGTTTTACGGTTACGATGATTCAGGCACAGCCGGAGCCCTGGCTTTGAGCCCTGACGGCAGCCTGCTGGCTGCCGTACAAAACAACGGCGTGGTGATCTGGCACCGCAGCGGCGAGCGCGGCCCTGGCCTGGAATTGAAGAGTGAGGCTTTGCTGCTCGATTTCAGCCCTGACGGCTGCCTGCTGGCGGTTGGCGAACGCTCAGGCCAGGTCAGCATTCTGGATGTGCAGAGCGGAAAAGTCATTCACCAGTGGGCAGCGCATATCAGCTGGCTGAAGAAACTGGCTTTTTCAACAGATGGGCGAACTTTGCTCTCCGTTGGCGCCGAAGGCACAGCCCGCCTTTGGGGGCAGAGTGGGGCGGCCCTGCTGCCGCCCGGCGAAGCCCCGGCTGTGAACTGCCGCATCACCCCGGCGCCGGCCACTCCCACGCCTGTTCCCAGTCCCACCGCCGCCCCCACCCTCACGCCCACGCCGGTGGCTTTCTACCGCAACCTGATGCTGAAAACCCCCTATATGAACGGCAAGGATGTGCTGCGGATGCAGGAGCGCCTGGTGGAGCTGGGATACACCGAAGTGGGCACGCCGGATGGGGTTTTCGGCCCCAAGACGGATGAAGCCGTGCGGCGCTTCCAGGAAAATAACGGGCTGGAAGCGGATGGGATTGTTGGCCCCATGACATGGAATAAATTGTTCAGCGACAGTGCCCGTTGAGCCGTCCCTGAAGCTGTTTTCAGGACAGATGAAGCTAAAAAAGGTGATTTTTGGAAATTGGTCCGACCAATTTCCAAAAATCGCTAAAGTTTAAGTGAAATCTGCCGAAAACACATACAGGAGGTATCTACCTATGGCAGACGAACTGGGAGCAATCAAACCCATTTCGATCACCGGGACGGAGCAAAGCGACCGTTCTGGTGCCGTGCCGCGTCAGATACCCGGCATGAAGCCGCTGATCCCGCCCCAAACCGATCAGGCCATCATTTCTCCCGAAGCCAAAGAAAAAGCCCGCGATCAGCAAAACGGGAAGCCGCAAAGCCAGGGACAGGGTTCCAGTGCCGAGCTGAGTGATTCTGAGCAGCGCGAAGTGGAGGATTTAAAGCAGCGCGACCGCGAGGTGCGCGCGCACGAACAGGCGCATATCGCTGCAGGTGGCGGGCTGGTGCGCGGCGGCGCCGCATATGAATACAAACGCGGCCCCGATGACAAACTCTACGCTGTGGGCGGCGAGGTGACCATCGACACCAGCAAGGAAGACGAACCCGAAGCCACCATTGCCAAAGCGCAGCGCATCCGCACCGCGGCCCTGGCTCCGGCAGACCCATCCGCGCAGGACCGCTCTGTGGCAGCCCAGGCATCCAACATGGAAATGGAGGCCCGCAGCGAGCTGCAGGAGCAAAAAGCCGAGGAGGCAAGCGGCGCAGCCCAGGGCAGCGGCGGAACCGGCAAAAGCTCGGAAACCGGCAAGCCTGCGGGCGGTTCTGCAGCGGGCGGCATCTCTGGCGCAGGAGAAAGCCAGGGCAGCAGCCAGGACGGCAGCACGGCCCTGAAAAGCCCGCGGCGGCCCAACGGTTACGCGGCAGCCCTGAATGCCGCAGCCGGCCTGCCTGGCGCTGTCAACCGCAAAGCCTGATCTGCGTGTAACCTGAAACCGGCGTCCTGCATCCAACACATGCAGGACGTTTTTTTATTTCCAATGCTTCGAGCCCTTGAATGGGTGTAGAATTAAGGGGATGTGAGCCCGTAAAAAAATAAGCGTGAAAAACGCCTGCGAGGAGATTGCATGGACCACAAGAAAATTAAAACCATCCTATGGGCCGTGATTGGCCTGCTGGCCTTTTTAATGATCCTCAGCCTGGTGCTGGGCTGGGGAAGGCAAAACCCGGAAACCGCACCCACCAGCCAGCCGGTGACGGCAGCGCCAACGGCCGCCCTGATTCCGGCTGCCACCGCTGGCGGGGCGGCGGTGACTCCTGCTGTTTATCCTGCCGAAATCACCCCATCTGAAGCGGCTGAAAAGCAGGCTGCCGGGGCGCTGATCCTGGATGTGCGCGAAACCTCCGAATGGGATGCAGGCCATGTGCAGGGCGCTGTGCTGATCCCGCTGGGCGATCTTTCTACCCGCCTGGCCGAGGTGCCCAAAGACCGCGAGGTGGTGGTGATGTGCCGCTCAGGGCGGCGCAGCGCCCAGGCCCGCGACTATCTGCTGCAGATGGGCTACACCACCGTCACCAGTCTGGCTGGCGGTATCAACGAATGGAAAGCCCAGGGCCTGCCGCTGGTCACCGGCCCCTGAGGCATGAGGCGGCTTTTCACCGGAGAAAGGTTTTAAAGACAGGGGATATTGAAGTGTGAGCAGGGTGCGGCCTGATCTGGCAATCACACTCTGCTTTGAGCTTTCAATGTCTGGAGAAAAGGCCGGTTTCATTTTTCTCCTTCCAGTCCGCCCTGAAATATGGGATAATTCAGCCTGATTTTGTTTGATGAAAGGCGGTTCCCATGCTCATCCATTCGGCTTCCCAATTGCTCACTCTGGCCGGCGGGCCCCAGCGCGGTGCGGATCTCGGCCGCCTGGAAATCATCCCTGACGGCGCTGTGCTTGTCCGGGGAGAAACCATCGCTGCGGTCGGTTCCAGCGCAGAGCTGCGCGCAGCTTACCCGGATGAGCCGGCCTTTGACGCCGCGGGCAGGGTGGTGATGCCAGGCCTGGTGGACCCGCACACGCATTTGGTGTGGGCAGGGGACCGCGCCGCTGAATTTGACCTGCGCCTGCAGGGCAAGAGCTACCTGGATATTCTTGCTGCCGGCGGCGGCATCCTTTCCACCGTGCGGGCCACGCGCAGCGCCAGCCCTGAAAGCCTGCTGGAGCAGACCCGCCAGCGCGCCCGCGACCTGTTCCGCCACGGCACCACCACCGCCGAAGCCAAAACCGGCTACGGCCTGGATATCCGCTCGGAACTGGCCCAGATGCAGGCCCTGCTGGACCTGGACGCTGAAGGCCCGCTGGAGATTATCCCCACCTTTTTGGGCGCGCATGCCATTGCCCCTGAATATAAGGATGACCCCGAAGGGTACACCGATTTGCTGTGCAGCGAGGCCCACCCGGCCCTGCTGGAATGGTGGCAGAGCCACGGCGGCGGGCGGCCGCTGCCCTTTGTGGATGTGTTCTGCGAGCGCGGCGCCTTTAACCTGGCGCAGTCGCGCCGCATTCTTGAATCGGCCCGCGCGCTGGGCTTTGGCCTGAAGTTGCATGCCGATGAGTTTGAAAACCTGGGCGGCGCCAGCCTGGCCGCCGAACTGGGCGCTGTTTCAGCCGACCACCTGGTCAAAACCTCGCCAGCGGATATTGCCGCCATGGCTCGCACCGGCACGGTGGCGGTTTCACTGCCCTGCACGCCCTTTGGCCTGGCCGAAGCCCACTACACCCCCGCCAGAGATATCCTGGCGGCAGGCGGGCTGCTGGCCCTGGCTTCGGATATCAACCCCGGCACGGCCTGGTGCGGCAACATGCAGTTTGTCATTGCCCTGGCCTGCCGCTACCTGCGCCTGACCCCCGGGCAGGCGGTGGCCGCCGCCACCATCAACGCCGCCGCGGCCATCGGCTGCGCCGCGCGCCTTGGCTCGCTGGAGCCGGGCAAACAGGCCGATTTGATCGTCCTTTCAGTAGATGATTACCGCCATCTCGGCTACCGCTTTGGCATTAATCTTGTAACACACACGATCAAAAAGGGTCAAATCTACGCTTTTTGAGGTGTGTCATGTCCATTCAACCTGATTTTCTCCAGGCAATCCTTTTCACCGCTGGAGCCATCATTGCCATCCTGGCCGGCATTGCCATCATCCGCTGGCTGCTGCGCCTGGCGTGGAAGGTCCTGAGCGTGGGACTGGTGGTGGTGGTGATTTTGGGCGCCATTCTATACATAATGAAAGTGATTACCGTCAACTAATGCCCACCCTTGAACAGGCCCGCGCCTGGTATAACTACAACGATCCCGTCCACGGTTTTGATCACATTATCCGCGTGCTGCGCATGGCCGAAAGGCTGGCCCAGGAAGAAGGCGCGGATATTGAAATTGTGCGCGCCGCCGCCCTGCTGCACGATGCCCGCGGCAGCGCTCCGGGAGAAGAATCGCAGCGCTCGCATCACCATCTGCTTTCGGCCGCTTTTGCCGCCGAAGAGCTGGCCGCCGAAGGCTGGCCTCAGGAACGCATTGAGGCGGTGCAGCATGCCATCCGCGCCCACCGTTTCCGCTCGGGCGGCGAGGCCCCGCAGACCATTGAAGCGCAAATTTTATATGATTCGGATAAGCTGGATGTGCTGGGAGCCATTGGCGCCGCCCGCACCATCGGTTATGCCGTGCAGGATGGCCAGCCGGTGTATGCCGAACCTTCCGAGCAGTTTATCCAGACCGGGCAAAAGCTGCCCGGCGAACCGCACAGCTCTTATCACGAATACCTGTTTAAACTGAGGAAGATCAAAGACCGGCTGTTCACCCGCTCAGCCCGCGCCGTGGCCGAAGCCCGCCATGCCTACCTGGCCGGATTTTACGAACAGCTTGAAGCTGAAATTCGCGGCGAGCGCTAAAAAAATGGAACAAGGGCCCCCGCCCGTGGGCGGATGAGCTGTTATGACTGATTCTCAACCTTCTGCCAAATCTCAAATTGCCCGCGCTGCCGGCACGGTGATGGCCGCGTTTATTTTCAGCAACCTGGTGGGCCTGGTGCGCGGCATTGTGCTGGGGCGCGCTTTCGGCACCAGCGGCGATATGGACGCTTTCAATGCTGCCAACCGGGTGACCGAGATGCTGTTCAACCTGATGGCCGGCGGAGCCCTGGGCTCGGCCTTTATTCCCACCTTCAGCGGCTTGCTTTCAAAGCGCGAAACCCGCGAGGCCTGGAAGCTGGCTTCGGCGGTGGCCAACCTGCTGCTGATGGTTCTCAGCCTGGCGGCGCTGCTGGCCGCCATTTTTGCCCCTCAGGTGGTGCGCTACGGCCTGTTTGTGCTGGCGCCCGGGCAGGAAGCCGGACAGGAAGCTCTGACGGTGGATCTGCTGCGCATCATGCTGCCGAGCATTGCCATTTTTGGCCTCAGCGGCCTGGTGATGGGCATTCTCAATGCCCACCAGCGTTTTCTGGTGCCAGCCCTGGCCCCCGCCATGTATTCCCTGGGCATGATCGGCGGCACCCTGCTGCTGCCGCAAAGCCTCGGCATTCACCGCCTGGCCTGGGGAGCGCTGGCGGGTTCCGGCCTGCACCTGCTGGTGCAGATTCCCTCGCTGTTTCGCCTGCCTGAGCGCCGCTACTGGTTCATTTTGGGCCGGGGGGTGCCGGCGGTGCGCGAGGTGCTGCTGCTGATGGGCCCGCGCCTGTTTGGCGTGGCCGTGGTGCAGCTCAATTTTATCGTCAACACCGTGCTGGCGCTCAGCCAGGCCGAAGGCTCGGCTACCGCGGTGGCCCTGGCCTTTTCGCTGATGCTGATGCCGCAGGCGGCCGTGGCGCAGTCCATTGCCATTGCGGCGCTGCCCACTTTTTCGCGCCAGGTGAGCCTGGGACGCCAGGACGAGATGCGCTCCAGCCTGGCGGCTGCCCTGCGCGGCATTTTGCTGCTGGCGCTGCCGGCGGCGGTGGGGCTCATTTTGCTGCGCGAGCCCATTATTGCCTTTCTGTATGAAAAAGACGCCTTCACCGCCCATTCCACGCAGATGGTGGCCTGGGCCTTGCTGTGGTATGCAGTTGGGCTGCCCTCGCACAGCGTGTATGAGATCCTCAGCCGGGCCTTTTACGCGCTGCACGACACCCGCACCCCCGTGACGGTGGGGGTGGTGGCGATGGGTTTGAATATTGTGATGAGTTTTGGATTTTCGGCCCTGTTTGGCAGCCTGGGGCTGATGCCGCACGGCGGCCTGGCGCTGGCCAATTCAACCGCCACCACGCTGGAAATGCTCATCCTGCTGGTGATCATGCGCCGCCGCCTGAATGGGCTGGATGGGGTGCAGATCTGGCGCGGGCTGGGGGCTGCCGGGCTGGGCTCTGCGGTGATGGGCGGCGCGCTGCTGCTGTGGCTTACGGTAATGGCAAACCAGCCGCGCGCATGGATTGTGTTGGGCGGGCTGGCTGTTGGCGTGGGGTTATATGGGGTGACGATGCTGACGCTGCGGGTGAACGAACCGCGGGCCCTGCTCAGGTGGATTTGGGCCAGACTAGCCAGACGAGTAAGCCGATAACGATGCCCAGCGCCACACCCGCCGCCACTTCGCGCGGCGTGTGGCCGATCACTTCCTTGAGCTTTTCCTGCGAAAGCGGCTGGCCGGTGAATAATTCGTTGATCATGATATTGATCTTTTTGGCGTGAAAGCCTGCCTGGCGGCGCACGCCGGCCGCATCGTAGGTGATGACCATGGCCACCAGAAAGGCCAGGGCAAACAGCGGGGAATCAAAACCTTCAAACAGGCCGATGGATGTGGTGGCGGCGGTGATGATGGACGAATGCGAACTGGGCATGCCGCCCGGTCCGAACCAGAGCGCCCAGTTCCATTTGCGCGTGCGCATATAGTTGATGGGAAGTTTGAGGGTTTGCGCCAGAAACCAGCCAATCAACCCGGCGATCAGGGTTGGGTTATCGAGGGGGTTGCTCATGCTGCTTCAGCTTTGCGTACTGGCGCTGGCAATCGCTTCGCCTCCCACCCGGCGCAGTTTTAATTCGGCCTCATCCAGCAGGCTGGTGCAGCGCAAAGCCAGCGCCTGCCCGCGTTCAAACAGGCGAATGGCCTCATCCAGCGGCCGCTGGCCGCTTTCCAGCGCGCGCACAATTCCCTGCAATTCGCCAAAAGCGGTTTCATAAGTCATTTCTTGAATATCATTGGGGTCAGCCTGCATGGTTTACTCCTTCACATCATCCATTTGATGGTTCAACACTTTCAGGTCCATTTGCCCGTCTGCCAGGCGCGCCCGCAGAATCTGGCCGTCTTCAGCCTGCCCGGCCCGGCTGATCACCTGGCCGTCAGCGGCGCGGGTGAGAATGGCATAGCCGCGTTCCAGCACGGCCTGCGGGTTGAGGGCCAGCAGCCGTTCGCGCTGTCCCTTCAGGTTTGCCTGCTCTAAGCTCAGACAATACAGAGCGCCCTGTCCCAGGCGCAGCAAGAGGTCATCCACCTGCTGGCGGCCGGTTTCAACCCGCCGCGATGGCGAAACATGCCCCAGGGCGTTGATTTCCTGCGCAGCATCCCAGCGCAGCTGCGCCACCAGGTCGGCGGTGAGGCCGGTGAGGGCATTGGCCAGCTCCACCACCCCGGCGCGCAGGTCGGCCCGGTCGGGCGCGCAGAGCTCGGCGGCAGCGGTGGGGGTGGGGGCGCGCAGGTCGGCCACAAAATCAACAATGGTGAAATCGGTTTCGTGGCCCACGCCGGTGATCACCGGGGCGCAGGCGGCGGCCACAGCACGCGCCACGCCTTCATCGTTGAACGCCCACAGGTCTTCAAGCGAACCGCCGCCGCGCGCCAGCAGAATCACATCAGGGGCTTCAGCCTCCAGGCGCTGCAGGGCCGCCACCAGGGCGGCCGGGGCTTCATCGCCCTGCACAGGCGATGGCGAAAGGATCACTTCGGCCAGCGGGTAGCGCCGCCGCAGCACGTTGAGCATATCCTGCAGGGCGGCCCCGGTGGGCGAGGTGACAATGCCAATGCGCCGGGGCAGGCGGGGCAGGGGGCGTTTGCGTTCGGGGTCAAAAAGGCCTTCGGCCTCCAGCCTGGCCTTCAAACGTAGAAAAGCCTGGTAAAGGTCGCCTTCGCCGGCCGGGTGGATGGCATCCACATAGAGCTGCATTTGCCCGGCGGGTTCGTATACATCGATACGCCCATGCACTTCCACCGCCATGCCGTCGCGCAGGGCCATTTTGAGGTGCATGGCCTGGGTGCGCCACATCACGCAGCGCAGCGAGGCCGTGTTATCTTTGAGGGTGAAATAGAGATGCCCGGAGGTGGGTTTGGAGAAGTTGGAAATTTCACCCTTCACCCACAGGTCGCCCAGCAGCGGATCGCTCTCAAAAATGGCGCGCAGGTAGCGCGTCAGGTCGCTGACGGATAAAGTGGCGGCGGGCTGGAACAGGAAAAGCTGGTTCATGCACGCTTAAGCATAACCGCGATGGGGTGCTGTGTCAAGAAAGTGTGCATGAAAGTTGGGGAAAGGGTGTTTGTTTAAAAAATGGAAAATGATATAATCCCCTTATTCAACATATCTCTTGAGAGGGGGCGGACAAGAATGCCCAAAGTATTTCATTCATCTGGAAAGTCAACCCATCAAATGGCAGATAACCGCCGGATATCGCTGCTTAAAACGGGTCTGATTGTCATTGCCCTGATGATTGGGCTGATTTTTCTTCTGGCAAATCCCCAAACCATCACCGCTATATTTGGACCAGCAGGCTTACTCGCTGCCTTGTTTTTGTTTAAAGCCCTCCCTGCCTGGTTTGATGGCTTTTCATCCAGAAAGGCAAAGACCATTCGGCGCGCTGAGCGTGGCGCAAAGGCGGAGGAGGCTGTGGGCAGCCTCCTGGAAAAACTGGATCATTCCTTCATCGTTATCCATGATGTGGAAACCCCCTATGGAAACATTGACCATGTTGTGATCAGTCAAAGAGGGGGCGTTTTTCTTCTGGAGACAAAATCGCATCACGGACGGGTAACCACAACAGATAGTGAAATTCTGATAAACGGCAAAATGCCTGAAAAGAACTTCGTTGCTCAGGTTTTGCAAAACAGCTACTGGCTGCGTGAAAAGATCGGGAGCCTGATTCATATTCAACCCTGGATTACCCCGGTGGTGGTATTTACAAACGCTTTCGTTCCGTTTGCCCAGCCAGTGAAAAACGTTCGGACGGTTAACAGTAAATATTTGCTCAGTTTACTGCAAGAACAGGGTGGTGATATCGAGCATAATAGAACCATTTGGACCTATCACGAACAGATCGCCAGATTGCTGTGCGGTATCGATGAGGTGCCAGTTTCCACCCCGGCCTTTCAAGCTCCGCCAGCTTCTTTCCAACGCTCAACAAATTCACCTTCTCTGCCGCCGCGGATACCTAATCAAACCGCCCTTAAAACCCTTCCTTCGACCCCGTCTGTTTCGATACCAGAAGACCGTTTTTGCCCGAAATGTGGAAAATCTCTGGCAATTAAAACCACGCGCAATGGTCTTAAACCAGGCCGGAGATATAAAGTCTGCCCTGATTATCCCCAATGCCGAACGGCCATTCCAATGGATGATTGATGGTTGTCCCTAAAGATCGTCAAAAGCCCTTGCAATCCCTTTGCAGGTGTGCCCGGCGAAAATCACCTCAGGTCAAAACATTACAATTCCATACTAAATTTCCCGATCCTCCTGTTTCGATTTGTTTTTTCTCTGTTTATGGATATGATTAAAAGCATGAACAGGAAAAACTTCCGGCCGCGTTGGATGTCTGGAGGAGGGCTCTTTATCATGGCCTGCCTGGTCATGGCGCTGGTTTTGCTGGCGGCCGGGCTGCCCGGGCAAACCGCCCAGGCGCAAACACGCATGCCCACTCCGGGCGCCTTGTCACCGCCCACCCGTGTTCTGGTGGTGGGCGGCGATCACAACTACCCCCCATTTTCCTATATTAAAGATGGCCAGGTGACGGGCTATGACAATGAATTGATCAAGGCGGCGGCCGAAATGATGGGCTACAAGGTGGAATTTCGCCTGACCTCCTGGAATGAGGCCCGCGACGGTCTGGACAACCAGCGGCTTGACGCCATCGGCGGCATGGCTTACTCCACCGAACGGGACAAGTTGTACGATTTCTCCGTGCCCACCGCCATGATCACCTTCGACCTCTTTATCCCTTCCAATTTGACTTATACTTCCCTCGATGATGCCCGCGGCACAAAAATTGCGGTGCAAAAGGGCGGCCGCATGAGCGACTGGATCAAGGAAAATCAATTCACCACGCTGACGATTGAAGTGGACGATGTGCCGCAGGCGCTGGAACTGTTGAGCTCAGGGCAGTGCGACAGCGCCCTTTTGAACAAAGCCCAGGGCATGTACTTCATCAAGGAAATGGGGTTGGCTAATGTTAAACCGCTGGGCCAATCCATCCTTTCCACCGTGTATGGGTTTGCCGTGCGGCAGGGCAATGAAGAGCTGCTTTTCCAGTTGAACCAGGGCTTGAGCATTCTGAAAACCAACGGCGAATATGACCGCATCTATAACCGCTGGTTTGGTGTGTATGAGAAGCAGGAATCATGGCAGGTGCTGCAGTATTTTGTTTATGCCCTCGTGGGCGTGGTCACTCTCATGGTGGTGATGGTCGCCTGGTCTTGGTCGCTGCGCCGTCAGGTGGGGCTGCGCACGGCAGAGCTGAAGCACAGCGAGGAGCGCTACCGCCTGTTGGTGGAACATGCCTCTGAAGGGGTGGCGGTGATTTGCGGCAATTCGGTGGTCTATTCCAACCCGGCCATGGCGCAAATTACCGGTTATTCAAACGAAAAACTGCAGCAGATTCCTTTCCAGCAGTTCATTCACCCCGATGACCGCGAAATGGTGCTGGAACGCTATCACCGGCGCATCCGCGGCGAAGATGCCATCAATAAATATCCCTTCCGCATTCTGACCCAGACAGATCAGATTCACTGGGTGCAGGTCAATGCGGTGTTTATTGAGTGGGAAGGGCAGCCCGCCACCCTGAACATTTATACCGATATTCACGACCGTAAGGAAGCTGAAGAGAAGCTGATGCAGCAGGTGGAACGCCTGGCAGCGCTGCGCGAAGTGGATAATGCCATTATCTCCAGCATTGAACTGGAAGAAGTGCTGACCAAACTTCTGGAGCAGGTGATCAAACAACTGGATGTGGATGCGGCCGACGTGCTGCTCTTTGATCCAATTGACGAATTTCTGGTTTTTGCTGCCGGGGTGGGTTTTCAAACGGATGTCATTCGCCTGACCCGTCTGCGCCTGGGACAGAGCTATGCCGGACACGCCGCTCTGGACCGCCGGACCGTGCATGCCACACGCGATGAGAAGACCCAGCTTGATTTTATTATCAATTTGAGGCCGGAAAAATTTGTGGAGTATTTCGGCCTGCCTCTGATTGCCAAAGGACAGTTGCACGGCGTGCTGGAAATTTTCAGCCGCCGCCACCTGTCCACCGACCGGGATTGGATGAGTTTCATGGAAAACCTGGCCAACCAGACGGCCATCGCCCTCGACAACACCACGCTTTATAAGAACCTGCAGCAGGCGCATCTTGAACTGACCAAGGCCTACGATGCCACCATTGAAGGCTGGGCGCACGCTCTGGAATTGCGCGACGGTGAAACCCAGGGCCATTCACAGCGTGTGGTCGAGTTAACGGTGGAACTGGCGCGGGTGATGGGCATCACCGATAAAGAAGCCCTGGTGCAAATCCGGCGCGGCGCCTTTTTGCATGATATCGGCAAAATGAGCGTACCGGATCGGGTGTTATTTAAGGAAGGTCCATTGAACGAGGAAGAATGGGCTGAAATGCGCCAGCACCCCGATTATGCCTACAGTGTGCTGAAAAACATCGCTTTTCTGAACGAAGCACTGGAAATTCCTTATTGCCACCATGAACGCTGGGATGGCTCAGGCTATCCGCGCGGTTTGAAGGGCGAGGAAATTCCGCTTTCCGCGCGCATTTTCGCCGTGGTGGATATCTGGGATGCCCTCATGTCAGACCGCCCTTACCGCAAGGCCTGGCCTGAAAGCAAAGTGATTGAATATCTGCAGGCGCAGGCAGGGGTGCTGCTCGATCCGGATGTGGTGCGCGCTTTTCTTTCGATACGCAGCAGCCGTTAATTTACGACGGGGGAATTCTGTAACTTGAAAAACCCATGACAGAGGGTGGTTTCAATCCCCTGCAAAAAAGAACGCTATATCAGGGGATCACAAGGAAATTAAAGCCCATGCTGAATGGATATCCGGCGAGGTGCTTTTTCCCTTCAGATTCTGCTTCGATTCATAGTAAAATCAAATCCATGAGCAAAAAACCTGTTACTGTACCGATGTCATCTCCCGATTTAACCCCCGCCGAGCGCGAGGCTGTGATGGCCGTGATGCAGACCCCCATTCTCAGCATGGGCCCACAGATCGAAGCTTTTGAAGCTGCTTTTCGCGCGTTCACCGGAGCGCAGTACGCCATTGGCGTCAATTCCGGCACCGCCGGCCTGCACCTGTGCGTGCGGGCGGCTGGCATTGGCCCCGGCGACCTGGTGATCACTTCACCCTTCTCGTTTGTGGCTTCGACCAATGTGCTGCTGTTTGAAAACGCCGCGCCGATCTATGTGGATGTGGACCCGGTGACGGGCAATATGCAGCCCGAACAGGTGCGCCAGGCGCTGGCTGACCTGTTTTCGGGCGAAAAAGAGCGCGTGCAGCGCTGGCTGCCGCGCCGCCTGCGCCGCGGCTGGAAAACTGCCGCGCAGCGGGTGAAGGCCATTCTGGCAGTGGATGTGTTTGGCCAGCCGGCCGATTACGACACCCTGCGCGAACTGGCCGATCAATATCACCTGGCCCTGATTGAAGATTCCTGTGAAGCCCTGGGCGCAGAGTATAAGGGACGCAAGGCCGGCATGCTGGCCGATTACGGCGTTTTTGCCTTTTATCCCAACAAGCAAATGACCACCGGCGAAGGCGGCATCATTGTCACCAACAAAACGCAGGACGCCCAATTTATGAATGCTCTGCGCAACCAGGGCCGCGCCCCCGGCGACACCTGGCTGTCGCACACCTACCTGGGCTACAATTACCGCATGAATGAACTGAATGCCGCTCTGGGCGTGGCGCAGATGAAACGTCTGGAAGAGCTGCTGGCCAAACGCGACCAGGTGGCCGCCTGGTATGGTGAACGGCTGGCGGAAATTCCCGGTGTGGAAGCGCCCCGTGTGGCGGCCGACACCACCCGCGTGAGCTGGTTTGTCTATGTCATCCGCCTGGAAAACGAAGCCGCCCGCGACCGGGTGGCCCAGCGCCTGGCGGAAAGCGGCGTGCCGGTGCGCCCTTACTTCCTGCCGATCCATTTGCAGCCCTACATGGTGGCGCGTTTCGGTTTCCACCCGGGCGATTATCCCGTGACGGAAAACCTGGGCCAGCGCGGCCTGGCGCTGCCTTTCTCGGGCGTGATGACGGAGGCGCAGGTGGACACGGTCTGCCGTGCGCTGGCCGCCGCCATGCTGGCGTAAAACCCTTCACCTTCACCGGCCATGCAAACCCAGTTTGATCCCCCCCGCCGCCGCGGCATCATTTTTCAGCTTGTGCTGAGTGTTGTGCTGGCAGCGGCCGGGGGGTTGGCTTTTTTGCAGGCCTCGCAGGCGGGCTCAGGCCCGGAATTTTTAATCACCATGGTCATCTCGCTGGCCTTGCTGCTGCCCTCGCCAGTGCTGCTCTACCGCACCTATTCGCTGGTGCGCGGTTTTTACCGCCTCGATCGCGATCAGCTGCAGATTAAATGGGGCCTGCGCGATGAAGTGATCCCCCTGCCGGATATCGAGTGGATTTGCATGGCCTCCGACCTGCCTTACCCGCTGCCCCTGCCGCTGCCAAACTGGCCGGGTTCGCTGCGCGGCAAACGCCATGTGCCGGAACTGGGCGAGGTGGAATTCATGGCTTCAGAGCGCCAAGAGTTGCTGCTGATAGCCACCCCGCAGGTGGTGTTTGCGATTTCCCCCGCCGACCCGCAGGGCTTCATCCGCTCGTTTCGCAAGCTGAGCGAACTGGGCAGCCTGGCTTCGCACAGCGGTTACTCGCTGCAGCCCAGCGCCGCATTGATGGAGATCTGGTCCAGCACGGTGGGCCGGCGCATTCTGGCGGCCGGGCTGGCCCTGGAACTGGTGCTGCTGATCTGGGTGGGGCTGACCATTGCCGCCAATCCTTCTTTTGCGATGGGCTTTACTGCCGCCGGCCGCCCCACCGAGAGCGGGCCTTCAGAACGGCTGCTGCTGCTGCCGATTCTTAACGGCGTTTTTGACGTGGTGAATATTATCAGCGGCCTGTATTTTTACCGCCGTACCGGCCAGGCGCTGACCACCTACATTTTGTGGGGCATGACCATTCTGACGCCGGCGTTAATGCTGGCGGCCATGTTTTTCATGACCAGGGCGGCTCTGCCCTGATGATGATTGTTCCGTAAAAACGGATTGGTGAGAAAGAGAGACTTATGCAATTGGGATTGGGACTGCTTGCGGGTGCGGCCATCGCTTTTCTGGCCTACCGGGCGCATGCCCTCAGCCTGAGCGGGGCGCTTGCTGCCGCGGCGCTGGGAACGGTGATTTTTGGATTGGGCGGCCTGCCCTGGGCGGTGCTGCTGCTGGCCTTTTTCATCACTTCAAGCGCGCTGTCGCGCCTGTTTGCGCGCCGCAAGAACCCCCTGAACGAAAAATTTTCCAAAGGTTCGCGCCGCGATGCTGGGCAGGTGCTGGCCAACGGCGGCATGGCCGGACTGCTGGTGCTGATCGACGTTCTGCTGGCCTGGCTGCGGCCTGACCTGAACCTGCGCCTGGCGCTCTGGCTGGCCTTTGCCGCCAGCCTGGCGGCCGCCAACGCCGACACCTGGGCCACGGAACTGGGCGTGCTCAGCCGCAGCGCCCCGGTGCTCATATCCACCGGCCGCAAGGTGGAGCCGGGCACCTCCGGCGGCGTCAGCCTGTGGGGCACGCTGGCGGCTTTTTCGGGCGCCGCCCTGATTGCCCTGCTGGCCCTGCTGATGAACGGATGGACGGCGGTCATCAGCCCGCTGCAGGCGCTGATCATTGCCCTGGGCGGCCTGCTGGGTTCGCTGTTCGATTCCTTGCTCGGAGCCACTGTGCAGGCCATCTACACCTGCCCAACCTGCCGCAAGGAGACCGAACGCCACCCCCTGCACACCTGCGGCACGCCCACCCTGCCGCTGCGCGGCCTGCCCTGGCTGGATAATGACTGGGTGAACATTGGCTGCACCCTGGTGGGCGCGGCTTTTGCCCTGCTGCTGGCATTTTTAGGCGTCTGATAATGGTATAATGAGGTTCAGATGACGACCCCAACCACATCACTTCCCGTATATGATTCCGCCCGCCGCCCGCCGCGGCCCATTGAGGAGCTGCAGCAGGTTTTCCGCTACCGCTTCCTCATTTTGCAGCTTCTGCGCCGCGACGTGCTGACGCGCTACAAGCGCTCGGTGCTGGGCATTGCCTGGACCTTTTTGAACCCCCTCGGCACCATGCTGGTGATGACGGTGGCTTTTTCGCAGGTCTTCGGTTCCATGCCTGGCTACCCGGCTTACATTCTCAGCGGCTTGATGGCCTGGACTTTCTTTGCCCAATCAACCACCGCAGCCATTGTCAACCTGGTGTGGGGCGGCGGCCTGCTGCACCGCATCTACATTCCGCGCACCTCGTTTGCCCTGGCCGCCATTGGCACGGCCCTGGTCAACCTTTCGTTGGCCGTGCTGCCCATTCTGGTGGTGATGCTGGTGGTGGGAGTGCCGGTGAGCTGGACGGTGATTTTCTTGCCGGTGCCCATGCTGCTGCTGGCCCTGTTCTCGCTGGGGGTGGGGCTGCTGCTCTCATCTTTTGCCGTTTATTTTCCGGATGTCTCTGAAATGTACCAGATCATCCTCAGCGCCTGGATGTACCTGACCCCCATCTTCTACAGCGAAGAGATTTTACCGGCCCTCTACCGCCCGCTGATCACCGGCCTGAACCCGCTTTATGGGTTCATCCGCCTCTACCGCCTGCCGCTTTATTACGGGCAGATCCCCACCTGGGGCGATATCTGGCCCAGCCTGTTGATCGCTGTGGTGACCGTGACGGTGGGCTGGATTTTTTTCAGCCTCAAAGCTGATGAAATGGCTTACCGCATCTAAGAGGCAGCCTGTGGAACCCCTGATTCAACTCGAACATGTTTCCGTACATTACCGCGCGCCTTCAGAGCGCGTGGCCACCTTTAAGGAATATGCCATCCGCCGCCTGCAGGGAAAAATCAAGCACCGCGAATTTCTGGCTCTCAAAGACGTCAACTTGACCATCAACCAGGGCGAGGTGTTCGGCCTGATCGGTCATAACGGCGCCGGCAAAAGCACTCTGCTGAAAGTGGTCTCGCGGGTGCTGCTGCCCACCACCGGCCGGGTGGTGATTCGCGGGCGGGTGGCGCCCCTGCTTGAAGTGGGTGCGGGCTTTCATCCTGAACTGACCGGGCATGAGAACATCTTCCTCAATGGGGCCATCCTGGGCTTCACCCGCACTCAGATGGAAAACAAATTCCAGAGCATTCTTGATTTTTCAGAGCTGGGCGAATTTATTGACGCTCCCATGCGCACGTATTCTTCGGGCATGTGGGCGCGCCTGGGCTTTGCCGTGGCCACCGATGAACGCCCCGATATTTTGATTGTGGATGAGGTGCTGGCAGTGGGTGACGAAGCCTTCCAGCGCAAATGCTTTGCCCGCATCAACCGTTTTCGTGAAGAAGGCACCACCATTTTGCTGGTGGCGCATAATATGGAATTGATTCAGCAGATGTGCCAGCGCGCTGCCTGGCTGCATCACGGCGAATTGAAGAGCCTGGGCGAACCTGACGAAGTGATTCAGGCTTACCGCCAGGCGCAGTAAAAAGAACCAGAAAAAAAGGAACAGGTTTTATGAAAAATGTCCTCATCACCGGCGGAGCCGGTTTCATTGGGTCCAATTTTGTGCGCTATTTGCTCGAAACGGAACCCGGTGTGCGCATTGTCAACCTTGACCTGCTGACCTATGCCGGCCGCCCGGAAAACCTGCAGGATCTGCCGGATCCGGCGCGCCATCTGTTTGTGCAGGGGGATATCTGCGACCGGGCGCTGGTGGACCGCCTGCTGCGCGAGCACACCATCGACACCATTGTTCATTTTGCCGCCGAAACCCATGTGGATCGTTCCATTTTGGGGCCGGGGCAGTTTGTCCAGACCAACATTGTGGGCACCTTCACCCTGCTTGAGGCGGCCCGCCAGTATTGGATTGTGGAAAAGAGCCTGCCGCTGGAAGCAGTGCGTTTCCACCACGTGTCCACCGATGAGGTGTTTGGCTCGCTGAAACCCGGCGAACCGGCCTGGACAGAGGAAACCCCCTACGCGCCCAATTCGCCGTATGCCGCCTCGAAGGCTTCCAGCGACCACCTGGTGCGCTCTTACCATCACACCTACGGCCTGCCGGCCACCATTTCTAACTGCTCCAACAACTACGGCCCGCGCCAGTTCCCGGAAAAGCTCATTCCGCTGATGATTCTGAACGCCACCACCGGCAAACCCCTGCCCGTTTACGGTGACGGCCAGCAGATCCGCGACTGGCTCTACGTGGAAGATCACTGCGAGGCCATCTCCTTGATTGTGCGCAAGGGGCGGGTTGGCCAGACGTATAATATTGGCGGAGACAACCAGCCGCCAAACATCCAGATCATCCACACCATCTGCGATATTCTGGACGAACTGCAGCCGCAATCGCCGCACACCCCTCACGAAAAGCTGATCACGCCGGTGGCAGACCGCCCCGGGCATGACCGCCGCTACGACATGGATATTCACAAGATCAACGCCGAGCTGGGCTGGAAACCGCGCCAGACCCTGCACGACGGCCTGCTGCACACGGTGAACTGGTACCTGACCCATCCCGATTGGGTGGCCAGCGTGAGCGGCAATAGCGAATACAAGGCGTGGGTTGAACAGAATTACACCAAACGAGGAGAATCAGGCAAATGAAAGGCATTATTCTGGCTGGCGGCAAGGGAACCCGCCTTTACCCGATCACCCTGGGCGTTTGCAAGCAGCTGCTGCCGGTTTACAACAAACCGATGATTTACTACCCGCTTTCGATGCTGATGCTGGCGCGCATTCGCGAAATTTTGATCATCAGCACGCCCGAAGATATGCCTTCCTTCCAGCGCCTGCTGCGCGACGGCAGCCAATGGGGGCTGAAAATTGAATATGCGGTGCAGTATGAACCGCGCGGCCTGGCCGACGCTTTTATTGTGGGCGAATCCTTTGTGGGAGACGAGCCGGTGTGCCTGATTCTGGGCGACAATATTTTCTACGGCCACGGCCTGCCCGAAACTCTGATCAAGGCGGCCTCATTGAAGGAAGGCGCTGAGGTGTTTGCTTACCCCGTGCGCGACCCGGAACGCTACGGCGTGGTGGAATTTGACGCCGAAGGCCGCGCCCTGAGCATTGAAGAGAAACCTGCCCATCCCCGCTCGCACTATGCCATTCCGGGCATTTATTTCTACGATAACCAGGTGGTGACCAAAGCCAAAAACCTGAAGCCCTCGCCGCGCGGTGAAATTGAAATCACCGATCTGAACAACCTCTATCTGCAGGAAGGCAGGCTGCGCGTGCAGGTGATGGGGCGCGGCGTGGCCTGGCTGGATGCCGGAACGCATGAATCGCTGCTGCAGGCGTCCAATTACGTGCAGGCTATTGAAGAACGGCAGGGCATGATGATCTCCTGCCCGGAAGAAATTGCCTACCGGGTGGGCTTCATTGAACATGAGCAGTTCATGACCCTGGCCAACAGTTTCAAAAATGAATACGGCGACTATTTGAAACGTCTGCCGAAAGAACTGGGCTGGATTTAGCCATGCGCATCCTCATTCTGGGCCGCAACGGCCAGCTCAGCTGGGAACTGCGCCGCACCCTGGCGGGCATGGGCGAGATCATTTCTTATGATTACCCGCAAATTGATTTTGGCCGGCCCGAAAGCCTGCCGCCCCTGCTTGAAAGCACGCAGCCTCAGGTGGTGATCAACGCGGTGGCTTACACCGCCGTGGATAAAGCGGAGAGCGAGCCGGAACTGGCCCGCAAGGTGAATGCTGAAACGGTGGCGCTGCTGGCCCAGGCGGCCGCGCGCAAAAACATCCCTTTCATTCATTATTCGACCGATTTTGTTTATGACGGCAAAAAAGGCGCCGATTATGTTGAGACAGACGCACCCAATCCATTGAGCGTTTACGGCCAGACCAAGCTGGAAGGCGACCAGGCCGTGGCGCAGGCGGGCGGACCGCATTGGATTTTACGCACCAGCTGGGTTTACAGCATGCGCCAGGGCGGCTTTGTCACCAAGGTGCTGCAGTGGGCGCGTGCGCAGCGCGTGATGCGCATGGTCACCGACCAGGTGGGCGGCCCCACCAGCGCGCGCCTGTTGGCCGAATTGACCGGGCAGGCGCTGGCGATGGGCCTGAAGGATTTGCCCGGCTGGGTGCGCCAGACCAGCGGCCTCTACCATCTGGCGGGCAGCGGCGGCTGCAGCCGCTACGATTGGGCCAGCCTGATTTTGGAGCTGGATCCACGCCGCGAGGAACAGGTGGTGGAACGTCTGGAACCGGCCCTGGCGGCCGAATTTCCGGTTCCGGCGGCCCGTCCGGCGGCCGCCATTCTGGATTGCAGCCTGTTTGAACGTACCTTTGGCCTGCGCCTGCCGTCCTGGCAGGAAGGCCTGAAATTGACCATGGAGCAGTGAATTGACCGCATCCTCCCCGGTGATCGTCCATTATGCTGCGGATGTGTGGGGCCATGTTTGCCCTGAAATCCGCCTGACCGCCCCGGCTGAACAGGCCGGCCTGACCGTGATTCACGGCAATGAGTTTGACGGCCACGCCATCCGCGTGGTGGAAGGCGCCCTGGAGCAGGCCGATGTGGTGTATTTCCAGCGCGATTTTCCACGCCACGCTGAAATCTACCGTCCGCTGCTCGAACAGGCCCGCCGTCTGGGCAAACCGGTCATTTATGACCTGGATGATTTGCTGATGGATCTGCCGGAGATTCACCCCGACTTTGCCTTCTATGAGCAGAGCCGCGATCATGTGCTGGGGGCCATTCTGGAAGCGGATGCGGTGACCTGCCCGGCCCCGCGCATGGCCGAAACCCTGCGCGCCTTCAACCCCCAGGTGCACATTCTGCCCAACGCTCTCAATCAGGCCGTCTGGGATATCAAAACCCCCGAAGCCATCCGCGCGCGCAGCTCTGAACAGGTCACCATCGGTTATATGGGCGGCTGGAGCCACCGGCCGGACCTGGAATGGATCACCCCTGTGCTGCTCAACCTGCTGCTGGCTTACGGCAGCCGCCTGCAGCTCAAATTTTGGGGCATTGCCCCGGCAGAAATTTTGCGCGGCTTCCCGAATGTGACCTTTTATGATCCGGGCCTGGTTTCGTACCGCGAATTCGCCGCGTATTTCTCGCAGCAAAGCTGCGATATTTTTGTGGCGCCCTTGCTGGATCACACCTTCAACCAGTGCAAAAGCCCCATCAAGTATCTTGAATACAGCGCGCAGGGCATTCCCGGCGTGTTCAGCAAGGTGGGGCCGTATGCCTGGCTGGTGAAGGATGGCGAAACCGGCTATCTTGCAGACACACCCGAAACCTGGGAAGCGCGCCTGAAAGCCCTGATTGACGACCCCGCCCTGCGCCAACAGATGGCGGTGAATGCGCTGAACGATGTGAAAGATCACTGGCTGATGCAGAACCAGGCGGCTGCCTGGCGGGAATTCTTCACCCGCCTTCCCCAGCCGGCGCCGCGCGCCAGCAGCACCACCCAGCGCGTGTTTGAGGTGATGCAGGGCTGGCAGAATGTGCGCGCCCGCCAGCTGGCCGAAACCCGCCAGCAGCTGGCTGAAACGCGCGCCGAACTGCAGCGCAAGGAAGCCAGCCTGATGCGCACGCTCAATGAACAGCAGGCGCGCATTGACTTCCTGACCACCGACCTCAACAACATCAAAGGCAGCGCCGGCTTTGCCGTGTTGATGGGCGTTTCCAAAGTGCGCAACCGCCTGGCGCCCAACGGCAGTCTGCGCGAAGCCGCCCTGCGCAAAGGCCTTCACGGCCTGCGCATTCTCAAAAACGAAGGGCCGCGCGGCGTGCTGCACCGCCTGAAGCGCGCCCCCGGCGGCAGCCAGGCAGTGGTGGCGCCCGGCCAGGGCCTGGTTTACACCGTGGGCGGACTGACCGTGCGCGCTGAGCTGCACGAAGCCTTTACGCCTCCGGCCCAGCCGATGGTGAGCGTGGTGCTGCCGCTGGTGGAGGGCAGCCCGGCCCCCAAACCGACCGAAATTCAGGCCTGGCTGGCCGCGCAGACCCTGCAGGCGGCTGAATTGATCGTCTGGGACCGCGCCTCTGGCCTGCTCTATGCGCCGGACCGTGGCGAGCGCGCCGGCGAAGCGCCCAGCTTTGAAGCCATGCTGGCGCACCTGCAGGGCAAATATGTCTGTTTTGCCTCGAACATGCTGCTGCTGCAGCCGCCCACCTACCTTGAAACCAACCTGCTGGCTCTGGAGAGCGAGGCATTGGCCTTCACCCTGAATCTGAACGGCGAAATGCGCGGCCTGGCGCAGGGCAACCTGCCTGGCAGCCGCAGCCTGCCCTTTATTTCGCAGGTGGTGCGCCGTGATGCCCTGAAACATGAAGGCGAGCTGGATGTGGCGGCCTGGCTGAGCGAAAACGGCCCCAACCCGGCGCCGGTGGGCAAGATTCTGACCCAGGCGCACAAAGGCGCCTATGGACAGGAAGCCTGGCCGCGCGAGCAGCATCTCACCGGGGCCAGCCTGCTGACCGCCGGCGCTTACCTGCTGGCTTTTGACCCCAACCGGCCGCTGATGGCGCAGATCACCCATGCGGTGCGCGGCATTCCGGCGGCCCTGGGCAGCCGGGTGAACAGCGGCAAACCCACCCTGTTTATTCTGATGCCTTTCCTGGCTGTGGGGGGGGTGGAACTGCTGACCCTGAAGCTGATGCACCAGCTCAAAGACCGGGTGCATTTTGTGGTGCTGACGGCTGAGCCCTTGAGCCGCGAACAGGGCACCACGCTGGATGAATTCATGCGCCTGACCCCGCATGTGTATTTGATGCCCGATTTTCTCGACCGCACAGCATTTTATTCCTTTGTGCAGCACCTGATGCGGCGATTTGAACCGCAGACCCTCTACATTGCCAACGGCGCCAATTTCATCTACGATGTGCTGCCCACTTTCCGCAAGGAATATCCGGCGCTGCGCATTGTTGACCAGGTCTATGACCATCAGTACGGCTGGATCAACCGCTACAACCCGGAGATTGCCGCCTGCATGGATGCCTGCATTGCCAGCAACCAGCGCATCGGCCAGGCTTACATTCAAAAGGGCGCCGCCAACGAAAAAGTGCAGGTGGTGATGAACGGCGTGGACCTGGGCGAGCTCTCGCAGGCGCGTTACTCGGATGAACAGCGCGCGGAGATCCGGCGCAAACTGGGCCTGCCGGCAGATACGCGGGTGGTGGTGTTCATCGCCCGCCTGCACGCCCAGAAACGCCCGCTCGATTTTCTGGAACTGGCGCGGCGCTACACCCTGGATCCTTCCATCAGCTTCCTGATGATTGGCGACGGCCCGCTGGGTGGATTGGTGGAAGCGCAGAAGCAGAAATCAAATCTGACCAACCTCTACCGTCAGAGTTTTTACCGCCCCACCAGCGAGCTGTTTGCCATTTCAGATGTGATGGTGCTGCCATCAGAATACGAAGGCATGTCCATGGTCACCCTGGAAGCCCAGGCCATGGGGGTGCCGGTGGTTTCCACCGATGTGGGCAATAACCGTGAAATTTTCGATCTGACCGGCGGCGGCCTGATCGTGCCGCGGGTGGGCGACCTGGGCGCGCTGCAAAGCACCCTGAACCAGGCCCTGCGCCAGCCGCCCGACCGTGAGCGCATGGCGCGCGTGATGCGCGAGCGATTTGCCCTTGAGGTGATGGCCGAAACTTATTTTAAGATTTTGCTGGGTTAAAGATGCCAACTTATTCTGTCATCATCCCGTCGTATAATCATGCCGCCTACATCGGCAAAGCCGTGCAAAGCGTGCTGGATCAAACCCGCCCTGACCTGGAGCTGATTGTCATTGACGACGGCTCGAGTGACAACTCGTTGGAAGTGCTGCGCGGTTTCAATGACCGGCGCATGCAGGTGATCAGCCAGGCCAACCAGGGCGCCCATGCGGCCATCAACCGCGGGCTGCACCTGGCCCAGGGCGACACCCTGGCCATTCTCAATTCAGATGATGTTTATCATCCCCGGCGTTTTGAAACCCTGCTGCCGCTGTTTGAAGCCAACCCCAATCTGGGGCTGGCCGCCTCGCATATCGAGGTGATCGATGCGCAGGGCAAGGCTCTGGCAGTGAAGCACGGCTATGCTGACCTTTCTCCCTGGCCGCTGGCCGAGCCGCAGAAAGCCTTCCGCAGCACCGACGACTGGCGCGGGGCGCTGCTGTGCGAAAATTACCTTTCCACCACCTCCAATTACGTGTTTCCGCGCCGGGTGTGGCAGACGGTGGGTGATTTTGCCCCTCTGCGCTACGCCCACGACTGGGATTTTGCCCTGCGGCTCACCGGCAGCTATGATCTGCACCTCGAAACGCAGCCCCTGCTGCAGTACCGCGTGCACGGCTCCAACACCATCCGTGAAAACCGCGCCGCCATGCTGTTTGAGATCTGCTGGTGCCTGGCGGTGCATGCCCCCCGGCAGGCCGATTCGGCCTGGTTTGGCCAGGCGCCGCGCGCGCAGCGCCTGGAACAGCTGCTGCATTCCATTGAGGTCGCGGGCATGGAGCGGGTGCTGGCGGTGATGCTGCTGGAGCGGCTGGCAGAAAACCCGCAGCGCGCCCAGGCCCTGCTGGACCCGGCCAGTCCGGAACGGCAGCGCTACCTGGAATTTATCCGGGCGGCTCTGCCCGCCGAAACCACTCCCCCGCCGCCCGCGCCGCGGAGCCTGCTGCAGAAAATTCTGGACCGGATCAGGTCCATCTGAACCGCATGACAGACGCCCCTCCCGCCTTCTCGCTGATCATGCCCTGCTACAACCGGGCCTATGATTTGCTGCGCGTGCTGCGCGCCTACGATGAACAGGACGCTTCCGAGCCTTTTGAGCTGATTGCCATTGACGATGGTTCTCAGGATGAGACTTTTTCAGTTCTGACGAATTACCAGCCGCAGCGCTACATCCTGCGCGCCCTGCGCCAGGAGAAAAACGCCGGGCCGGCCGCTGCGCGCAACCGCGGCATGGATCTGGCGGCGGCGCCGCTGGTGGCCTTTGTGGGGGATGATATCATGCCGGCGTCGGGGTTTGTGCGCGCCCATTTGCAGGCCCACCGCCGCCGCCCTGATCCGCACATAGCCATTCTGGGTTACACCTGCTGGCCGCCGGATATGCCGCAAAACACGCTGATGGTGCATATTGATGGAGCGGGAGCCGAGCAGTTCAGCTACCACTACATGCAGAACGGCCAGACCTATGATTACCGGCATCTGTACACGTCCAATATCTCCCTCAAGCGCGATTTTCTGCGTTCGGTTGGGCGGGGCTTCGACACAGGTTTTCCTTATGCCGCTTTTGAGGATGTGGAACTGGGCTACCGCCTGGCGCGGCGCGGCCTGAAAATCATCTATGATACCTCTCCGGTGGCCTATCATTATCATTACCACACCATCTTTACCTTTTCGCGGCGTCAGTATGTGGCCGGGCTTTCATCATGCATTCTGGTGCGCAAGCAACCGGGGGTGCTGGGCATCATCGGCGGGCAGTATTCGCTGATGATGCGCAACCTGCTGCGCGGGCTGATCAGGCCGGTGGGGTCGCCGGAATTGACCGCCTGGCTCGAAGAGAAGGCTCTGGAACTTTGCAGTTTTGTAGAGTGGAGCCCGAATCCGCTTCTGGACCGACTCTATGTGACCATATTAAGTTATTATTATCATAAGGGCGTGATTGACGGCACGTTTGGCGCGGGCAGCTTTTGGGCCACCCGGGCCAACCAGTCTAACGCCATGCGTTACCTGGCCCTGAACATTGGCTGGTATGTTCAGGAAGCCGATCTGGAAGGCATTCCTCTCCCGGCCAGCAAGGAATCGTACCTGGAAAAATTGCGCTGAAATTAGAAACGAGGGTTCTATGTGGAACAGGGCATTTAGAATTATTTTTATGCTGATTCTCATTTCAGGATTGATTTTGAGCGGCGCCACGGTGTCAAAAGCCGCCCCCAATGCCTGCCAGGGGAACTCCATTCGAATTCCGTATGATTGCAACAACATTCAGGACGCAATCAACGGGGTTTACAACGGCGGCACGCTGGAGCTGTTCAGCGGCACCTATACTGCCCCAGGGCCTTCTGGATGGGCAGTGAATGATCAGTTCAAGACCATCCATTTCAAGGCCATGCCCGGCCAGACGGTGGTTTTCAGCGGCGAGAACAGCAGGCCCATTTTACGCTTCCAAAATTCCAATTTTGATCCCAACATCAGGCTGACCTTCAGCGGCATCACTTTCCGAAACGGTTATTCGACGGTGGGCGGGCTGGCTGGCGGCGTGAGCGTATATAAGGGCATCGCCGAATTCACCAACTGCACTTTTGAAAACAACGGCAGCCAAAACAGCGGTGGCGGCATGATGATCACCCAGAATGCCCTGGTTTATGTGAACGGCAGCACTTTCACCGGCAATTCCTCGCCCGTGTCGGGCGGCGCCATCGCCATCAATGAAAACTCCGAAGTGTATGTCAGCGGATCCACCTTCACCGGCAACCGCGTCAATTTACCCGGCCACCAGACCACCAGCGCTGGCGGCGCCATCCATGCCGGCAATTCCGATCTCTATATCAATAACTCCACCTTCACCAGCAACCAGGCTGGCTACGTGGGCGGCGCAGTTTACAGCATCGCCGATTGGTACCAGGCCCGCGAGGTGATCATCCGTTCATCCACCTTCACTGACAATAAGGCCTGGCCTGATCCTTCGGTGACCATTGATTTCCCCACCGAAGGCGGCGCCTTCCATACAGAATCCAATGTCACCGGCCAGGTATATTACAGCTCCTTCATTAAAAATACAGCCATGGTCGGCGGTGCCATGACCATGTACCGTTCCGTGGTTAACGTGTATGACAGCATTTTCCGCGGCAACACTTCTCCGGGCAGCTCCCGTTTTCAGGGCTGCGGCGGCGCCATCAGCGGCGGTTCCAATGATACCCCGGTGGACGGCGGCAATAATTACCGCAATGTGTCTCTTTCTGTGTACGACAGCCTGTTCCAGGGCCATTACGGCACCATCACCGGAGCCCTGAGCAACTGCGGCAGCGCCATTTATCTGGCCGGCGACGCCAACCGTCTTTATGGGCAGAACGGCACCGGGCAAATGGGCAATGCCGCCACCAACCGCGCCCATCTGACCGTTGACGGCTGCGCTTTTTATGATTTCCAGACCTCGGAAATGAACAATCACAGCTCAACTGGCGGCATCATCATGGGCGACCTGGCGAATATGACCCTCACGGATAACCTGCTTTTGAAGGGCTATGCCGGCGGCGTCAATCTGGCTTACGGCGGGGCGCTGGCGGTGATCAATCAATCGGCTGCCAACGTGTCAGATGTGGTTTTTGCCCAGAACACCAGCGATTATTACGGTGGGGCTGTGTTTGGACACGGCTCTAATCTGAATATTACCTCATCCATTTTCTCTGATAACGTCATGACCCGGGGCAATGCCGCCAATAACTCCTACGGTGCCGATATCTTCACCACCATCATTCAGTCGCCCGCCGTCAACATGACCGGCACCATCAGCAACTCGGTGATCAGCAAGAGCTCCGGCCTGCCCATTTTTGATGACGACAGGGATGACCTCCTGGCTCCCATCAACGACATGCACTATAACAACCTGCAAATTCAGGGCAACAGCAATTCCATCTCCCCGGCCGTTTATACGGACAGCGTCTTCGGCTACAGCGGTAAAACAGTCAGCGAACTGAACACGCTGATTGTGACGCGGTCGAAGGCGGGCGTTTCGACCGATAAAGCTCTGGTCAATAACACCGAGCTCAGCGCACCCTATGAATATGTGGCGCTGAAGGTTTTCTGGCCGCAGCTGGACCCGCTGGCCGGGCGAACGACGGCCTTTCTGGTATATGCCTGGGGCGGCAGCAGCGCCACTCTGAACGGCAGCAACCTGAGCAATAAGACCGGGCTGATTGAAATCACCTCTCCCGGCACCTATACCCTGAAAGCGGGCAACAAGCAGACCAGCGTGGTCGTCACCCGGCTTAACCCGGCCGTGTTCCTGCCGATGGTGCTTCATTAGCGATGCTGCTGAAACGCCTTAAGAAATTGTGGACTCTCATCCGCCGGGAGGGCTTCTTCTCGGCGGCGCATTTGTTTTACAGCATCCTGGGTTACGGCCTGCAGAAGCGGGCGCTAAGGTTCCTTAACCGCTGGCAAAAACAGCTTTACCCGGGGTGGCGGGCGCGCCACCAGCGCCGCCTGGCCCGTTTGCCGCGGGTGAAAACCGGCCCCCTGTTTTCAATTTACCTGCCGGGCTCCGGCCCTGGCGCGGCCCTCACGCTGGACTCGCTGCGCGCGCAGGTTTATCCCAACTGGGAAGCCTGGGTGAGCGGACCTGAAATACCCATACGGGATGCGCGCATTCACCTGATTTCAGACGGCCTGCCGGCGTTGAATGGCTCCTTTGCAGCCTGGCTGGAACCCGGCGATGCGCTGGCTCCAGCCGCCTTGAACCGCCTGGCAGCCGCCCTGGAGCGGCAGGATGCCGATGTTATTTATTTTGACGAGGAATTTCCGGCGGCTGGCGGGGGATGGCAGCCCCTTTTCAAGCCCGATTTTTCGCCCGAGCTGCTGCTTTCGACCAACTATTTGCGGGGGGCTTTCACCCGTACGGCCCTTTTCCAGCAGCATTTTGCAGACCCTGAAACCCTCACCTGGCGTCTGGTGGAGCATGGGGCGCGCATCTGCCACCTGCCCGAACTGCTCTACCGCCGCAGCAGGCCTGAGAACCCCTCCGGGCGCATCCCGGCCGCCGCGCAGCACCTGGCGCGCCTGGGGCTGCAGCGGGTAAAGGTGGAACTGTCCGGCGGGCAGATCCGCGCGAGCTGGGCCACGGCCAAAAAAGTGACCATTGTGATCCCCACGCGCAACAACCTGGCGCTGCTGCGCCGCTGCCTTGATTCCCTTTTTGCCAAAACCCGCTACCCGCATTTTGAGGTTGTGCTGGTGGATAATGCCTCCACAGACCCGGCCGTGTTTGCCTATTACGACCGCATCACCGCCGAGAAGAAGGTGCGGGTATTGAAATATACCGACGCTTTCAATTTTTCGGCTTACTGCAACCGCGGCGCGGCGCAATCAGAGCGCGACGTGGTGCTGTTCCTGAACAATGATGTGGAAATTATTGACCCGGCCTGGCTGGAGCAGATGGTGCAGTGGTTCGAACTGCCCGAAACCGGCATGGTGGGCGCGCGCCTGCTGTACCCGGACGGCACCCTGCAGCACGCCGGGGTGGTGATTGGCCTGGAAGGCCACGCCGGGCATGTTTTTAACGGCCTTGCCGAAGGCGCCAGCGGGGTGTTCGGTTCGGCCGGTTGGTACCGCAATTACCTGACCCAAACGGCGGCCTGTGTGGCGCTGCGCCGCGGCCTGTTTGAGCAGGTGGGCGGCTTTGATGAGCGTTATCTGCTGGTGTTCAACGATATGCACCTGGGGCTGAAGGTGGTGAAAGCCGGCTTCAGGGTGATCCACACGCCTTTTGCCCGCCTGATCCACTATGAGGGAAAGAGCCGGGCGAAATACAATCCGCCTGAAGATATCCGCCTGGGATGCGAACATGCGCGCGCCTGGGCGCAGCGCGGTGATCCCTTTTTCAATCCCAACCTGTCGTATATTGTTTCAACCCCCATGATCCGCTGGCTGCCGGAAGACCCGCCCCTGCTGAAGCTGGAGAAAATCACCCGCTTTTTCGGGTGATCAGGGTTCCAGCTGCCACTGCAAGGTGAAGGGGCATCCGGCTGTGTCGTTCACCGACAGGCTTAATACCTGGTCAATTTCCGCCTGCGCCAGTGATAATTCAAAGGGCTGCCCTTGCGGGCCAGGAAGCGCTTCAACGTGAGTTTCAGAAACGGCCGCGCCATCTGGGCCGTGCAGCCGCGCGGTGAGCGTGACCGGGCTGCAGGCGGCCGCGCTGGAAGACAGGCTGCCGCTGATTTTTACCGCCGCCGTGAGCGGGTCCACATGGATAAAGGACAGGCCGCTCCGGCCGTTCATCTCCATCCGGGCTGTTTGTCCCTCCATCTGAATAGTGGTTTGCAGCAGGTCTGGCGCAATCAGAATCCAGGGTTTCTGTGAGCCGGGCTTCGCGCCAATATAAGCGCGCATCTGGATGTAGGTCTGGACGGCGGTTTCCAGCGGCAGAGGACTCTGGCGCCGGTAAAGATACAGGGTGGTGTTGTTCTCCAGGTGATAGATTTTGGGGTCTGCCTGATACAGGGCCGTGAAGGCCCATTTCTCAGCAAAAGCATCAGAAATCACCCGCACCACTTTCTGCCCATCCGGGTTGGAAAGGTGGGTTTGCGCCGGGGAGGAAAAAATCAGATAGGTGGATTGCGCCAGCGCTTCAAGGGGATAAGTGTCGCGGGAATCGATCTGCGGGGTGATGACAAACGAGAGGAAGGGATCGCTGTACAGGCTCATTTCACCCAGTCTGAGGATATCGTAATTCATACGGGCAGATGAATCGGCCACATAGATCAAATCAAGCGGATCGGCGGCTGCCCGCAAATCGGCAATGATTTGCGCCACTTCGGCGTAATCGCTGCGGTAAAAGGGGGCATAGCGGGCTGAAAAAAAGTTTTGAATCAGGTCAGGTGGAGAAATCCCTGCCAGGCTGACCGTGCCATTGGCGGCCAGAAAGAGGCCCAGTGCTGCGGCTGCGGCGGTTTTTACCGCCGGACGCCTGAGTTCCAGGATCTGACAGAGCAGAGCGCTGAGACCGCAGAAAATGATCACCAGGGCATGCAGGGCATAATGCACGCTGATCTGCCGCGCCAGGATGATCCAAAGCACCATGCTGAGGGCTCCCATGAGCGCGGCCAGCCCCAGCCTTGAGCGCTGTAAACCGGAAACGGCGAATCCCCAGATCAACCCGCTCGCCGCGGCCGCCCAGGTGAGCCAGCCGTAATGGTTGAAGAAAAATATGGCTACAGTTTCATAGGGCAGCGCATAGGAGCTGTACAGGGCGGCATAATTGGTTTGCAGCAGGGCGTTGAGGAAAGGCCGGGCAATGATGAAGAGAAACAGCAGGCAGGCCAGCGCCGCCAGACCGATAAAGGCGGCAGATTTGAGGAAGGATTTAAACGCCGGTGCCTGTTTGCGCCGGATGGCACCGGCCAGGCCCCCCACCTGCCACAGGGAAAGCGCAACCAGCAGGGCCAGGGCATCATAGACAAAGTGGCGGCGGAAGATCATGGCCAGGGCCAGCAGCAGGCCCACAGTGGGCGGCTGCCACCAGCGTTGAAAGCGGTGATCCGCCAGGCAGGCCGCCAGGGCCAGCAGAAGCAGGGCCATCCCGCCCACATCCGGGTAACCACGCAGCACAGAACCCCAACTTAAGGGTAGAAGAATATAAAGGAACGCCGCGGTCCAGAAGGTGCGGCGGGCCGGGTGAAACGCCCCGGCAACCAGGCCGGCCGCCAGCGCCGCGGGGATCTGGTAAGCCAGGGCGACGGCCTGAAGATATCCCAGGCGGTTGATGCCCAGAGCTGTCATTAAGGGGATGAGCGGCAGAATGAAAAAATGGTTGTATTCCTGATTTGTGGATGCCAGAATGGCGGTCAGGGTCCACCGCGGATGGGCCAGAAAAGCGCGCACCTGAAGCTCGGCCACCCTCTGGTAACCGGCCAGATCCCAGTAATAAAAATAGCGTTCAGCCGAGAAATAAATCCTGACCAGTATGATTGAAAAAAGGACCAATCCCAGGGTCAGGCATAAATCCATCCATTTGAGTGGGAATCTGGAAAGCCATTTCAACATGCATTTGATTTTACCCCCAACCGCTAAAAAGAGCTATTATTTCCTGTGAAACAGCTCGATTCGAGGGCAGGCGAAACTGCCATTTTAAGATAAAAGGATATCCCGAACAGAGAGGTTGCTTCTAAAACAGGCAAAAGCTATACCATTCCTTGAGCGTTTTTCCGGGTTGACTATGGTCACAAGACAGAATTTAACCGCAAGTGGTGTTTTGGGGCCGCAAAGTGGCCCCAAAACACCACCTAATTAACTTTCACCCCCACCCGTGGGCGGGCGTCTTAATATGACACGCTGAACTTCTCCCTGAGGGTCAGGCCGCCAGCTCTTTCGACGCCTGCCAGAGACAATCAACCACCCTTTGCGACTCAGCCAGGCTGAGATGCGGGCCCATGGGGATGCTGAGCACGCTGCCGGCCAGCGCTTCGGTAAGGGGAAAATCGCCTGTGGTGAACCCCAGCTCCCGATAGGCGGGCGAGAGGTGCGGCGGAATGGGATAATGAATGAGGGTGCCAATGCCCTGGCGGGTGAGAATGGCCTGCAGCGCATCACGGTGGGGGTGGCGGATGACGAACTGGTGCCAGCAGGGGCGGGCCGCCGCGGCTGCCATGGGTAAAATCAGGGCGGGGCAGCCGGCAAGCTCTCGCAAATAAAATTGCGCGATCGTCTCGCGCCGCCGGTTCCATTCATCCAGGCGGCGCAGTTTGACGGCCAGAAACGCCGCCTGCAGGGGATCGAGGCGGGAATTGAAGCCTTTTTCTTCGTTGTGATATTTGACGGTCGAACCGTAATTGCGCAGGCGGCGCAGCCGCTCTGCCAGCGCGTCGTCATTGGTCATCACAGCCCCGGCGTCGCCAAAAGCGCCCAGGTTTTTTCCGGGATAAAAACTGAAGCCGGCTGCGTCGCCAAGGGCGCCGGCTTTAAGATTCTGATACACCGCGCCATGAGCCTGGGCGGCATCCTCAATCACCTTCAAACCGTGCCGGGCAGCGATGGCCAGGATGGGGGCCATCTCGGCCGGCTGGCCGTAAAGGTGCACAGGCAAAATGGCGCGGGTGCGCGGGGTGATGGCGGCCTCAATGCGCTGCGGATCCATATTACAGGTGACTTCAACGGGCTCCACAGGCATCGGCCGGGCTCCGGTCTGGCTCACCGCCAGCCAGGTGGCAATATAGGTGTTGGCTGGCACAATCACTTCATCCCCGGCGCCGATATCCAGCGCATGCAGAATCAGACGCAGTGCATCCAGCCCGTTGGCCACGCCAATGCAGTGTTTAACCCCGCAGAAGGCGGCGAAATCAGCCTCAAATTGTTCCACTTCCTGGCCCAGGATATACCAGCCCGATTCCATCACCCGCCGGCAGCAGGCGTCCAGCTCGGCTTGCAGCTCAAGATAGGGGGCTTTCATGTCCAGAAGGGGAATGATGGGGTTCATGAGTCCGGGTTAACAAGCTGGATGAAGGTTTCGTAATCGCGGATATAATCCGCGGCGTCATATTCGCCTGAAGCCAGCACCAGTAACACAGAGTCGGGAGAATATTTATATTCCACCGCCCAGATCATGGGGGGAATGTAGAGCGCCAGGTTGGGCTGGTCAAGCAGAATTTCATCGCGGTGCTGTCCGTCGTCCAGCATGACCGAAAGGGCGCCTTTGATGCAAATGAGCACCTGGTGCTGCTGGCGGTGGGCATGCGCGCCGCGCACTTCGCGGTTGGGCACGTCAAAAACCCAGAAAAACCGCCGGGGGGTGAAGGGAATATCCTTTCCCAGTTCAGCCACCGAAAGGTTGCCGCGCAGATCGCTGACAAAGGGCAGGGTGATCAGCCGGGCCGTGCCGGGCAGGAGCGGACTGCTTTTTTTGGCGGGGGCAGGTTCAACCCGCGAAATGGGCATTTTCTCAACGGAGGGCTCATAGCCAATGATTTTGGCCGGGTTGCCCGCCACAATGGCATGGGGTGGCACGTTTTTGGTCACCACGGCCCCGGCGCCCACCATGGCATGCTGCTCAATCACCAGGCCGGGCAGGATGGTGGCATTGGCGCCAATGGAAGCGCCTTTTTTCACCGTGGTGAGGCAGGGGCTTGCCTGGTGCTGCCCGCTGCGCGGAAAACGGTCGTTGGTGAAGGTAGCGTTAGGGCCAATGAACACATCATCTTCCAAACGGATGCCATCCCAAATTTGGACGCCGTTTTTGATGGTGACGCGGTCGCCAATGATGACATCATTTTCAATATACACATGATCGCACAGGTTGCAGCCGGCGCCGATGACAGCCCTGGGCAGGATATGGGTAAAAGCCCAGATGCGGGTATCGGCGCCAATATGGATGGATTCAACCAGCGCCTGGGGGTGTTTGTAATAGGTCATCTTATGATTACCTCGAGGACAATGCCGTGCTTTTTTTTTCAGGGCGCTCCTGTGTGTGGAGCAAATGTTTTGAAGCGTATACCTGGTCAGGGGTTGGCTGAAAAATGCCAACCTCGTTGCTTTTTCATTATATATGGGTTTAAAAATTGTGACCAGACCCAAAAAATATGGCAGCGGCGGTTCTCAGACCTTTAAAAGCACGTTATGCAGGCGAGTTTTGCGATTCAAAAGGAAAAAAGCTATGCTTAAACGCGCAAAGCTCTTATAATTAGGTGGTTTTGCTTGCAGGGGGGTCATGCTGAGCTGATAACGTCTATGCGGCACCATCACAATGCTCAGGGTGACGGTTTAGCCATAGCAGCGTCTTTAACGCTCTTTTGAGCGAAGAAAATTTGATCCCCATCCTGTTAAGGATGAACATTATTTACAGGAGGAAATACTTCCATGACGCGTAAATTGATCACGATTGATGCCAATGAGGCTGTTGCTCATGTAGCATACCGGCTGAATGAGGTCATCGCCATTTACCCCATCACCCCCTCTTCGGGCATGGGCGAATCTTCAGATGCCTGGGCAGCTGCGGGCGTGAAGAACCTGTGGGACACCGTCCCCATGGTAATGGAAATGCAGTCTGAAGGCGGCGCGGCGGGCGCTGTGCACGGCGCTCTGCAGACCGGCTCCCTCACCACCACCTTCACCGCTTCTCAGGGCCTGCTCCTGATGATCCCCAATATGTACAAGATCGCCGGTGAACTGACCTCCACCGTGTTCCATGTGTCGGCCCGCTCGCTGGCCGCGCAGGCGCTTTCAATCTTTGGCGATCACTCTGATGTGATGTCCACGCGCTCCACTGGCTTTGCCCTGCTGGCCTCTGCCTCTCCACAGGAAGCCCAGGATATGGCCCTGATTGCTCAGGCCGCCACCCTCGAGTCGCGCGTGCCGTTCCTTCATTTCTTTGATGGCTTCCGCACCTCGCACGAAGTCAACAAGATCGAACAGCTCACCGATGACGATATGCGCGCCATGATCGACCAGGAATACATCATCGCTCACCGCAAGCGCGCCCTCACCCCCGATCGTCCGGTGATGCGCGGTTCTGCCCAGAACCCCGATGTGTATTTCCAGGGCCGCGAAACCGTCAATCCCTTCTACGCTGCCTGCCCCGGCATCGTTCAGAAAGCCATGGACCGCTTCGCCAAGATCACCGGCCGCCAGTACAAGCTCTTCTCATACACCGGCGCCGCCGATGCCACCCACGTGATTGTGGTGATGGGCTCTGGCGCTGAAACCACCGAAGAAACCGTGCGCTTCCTGCAGACCAAGGGCGAAAAAGTGGGCGTGGTCAATGTCCACCTTTACCGGCCCTTCTCCATCGAAGCCATGCTGGCGGCCTTCCCGGCCACCACCCAGGTGGTCACCGTGCTCGACCGCTGCAAGGAACCCGGCTCGGCTGGCGAACCGCTCTACCAGGATGTGATCACCGCCTTTGCCGAAGGCGTCAAGGCCGGCATCGCCCCCTTCAAGGCTGCCCCCTCTGTCATTTGCGGCCGCTATGGTCTCTCATCCAAGGAATTCACCCCTGCCATGGTCAAGGCCATCTTCGATGAGATGAAGAAAGCCCAACCCAAGAACCACTTCACCATTGGCATCAATGATGATGTGACCTTCTCCAGCCTGAGCTACGATCCTTCCTTCTCCATTGAAGCCCCCGAAACCGTGCGCTGCGTGTTCTTCGGCCTCGGCGCCGACGGCACCGTGGGTGCAAACAAGAACTCCATCAAAATCATCGGTGAAGACACCGACAACTTCGCCCAGGGCTACTTTGTGTACGACTCGAAGAAATCGGGCGCCGTCACCATCAGCCACCTGCGCTTTGGCCCCAAGCCCATCCGCGCCCCTTACCTGATCGGCGAAAACGACGCCAACTTCGTGGCCTGCCACCAGTTCAGCTTCCTCGAACGCGTGGACATGCTCAAATATGCCAAGCCCGGCGCGGTGTTCCTTCTGAACAGCATCTACGGCAAGGACGAAGTCTGGGCGCACCTTCCCCGCGAGGTCCAGACCGCCATTATTGACAAGAAACTGCGCCTCTACATCATCGATGCCAACGAAGTGGCCCGCAAGACCAACATGGGCACCCGCATCAACACCATCATGCAGACCTGCTTCTTTGCCATCTCCGGCGTGCTGCCTCGCGATGAAGCCATTGCCCAGATCAAGAAATCGATCAAGAAAACCTACGGCAAGCGCGGCGAAGCCGTTGTGAACCAGAACTTCCAGGCTGTGGATCAGACCCTGGAAAACCTCGTTGAGGTCAAGGTTCCCGCCACGGTTTCCAGCACCGAAACCCGCCGCGAGGCGGTTGCCGGCGATGCCCCCGAATTCGTCAAGAAGGTTCTGGGCGAAATGATTGCCTTCAATGGCGATAATCTGCCCGTTTCTGCCATGCCCGTGGACGGCACCTACCCGACCGGCACCTCGCAGTACGAAAAACGCAACATCGCCCTGGAAATCCCGGTCTGGGAACCCAGCCTGTGCATCCAGTGCGGTAAATGCGGTTTTGTTTGCCCCCACGCCGCCATTCGCCAGAAGATTTACGATCCTGCCCTGCTGAGCGGCGCCCCCGCCACCTTCAAGTCGGTGGATGCCAAGTTCAAAGAGATCCCCGGCATGCGCTTCACCGTCCAGGTGGCCCCGGAAGACTGCACCGGCTGCGGCCTGTGCGTGGAAGCCTGCCCTGCCAAGGACAAAACCCAGGCTGGCCGTAAAGCCATCAACCTGGCCGAACAGCCTCCGCTGCGCGAAAGCGAACGCGCCAACTGGAACTTCTTCCTCAGCCTGCCCGATCCTGACCGCTCGGTGTTCCAGCCGACCACGGTCAAGAATTCACAGCTCCTGCGCCCCCTGTTCGAGTTCTCGGGCGCCTGCGGCGGCTGCGGTGAAACCCCCTATGTCAAACTGCTCTCGCAGCTCTTCGGCGATCACACCATTGTGGCCAATGCCACGGGCTGCTCGTCCATCTACGGCGGCAACATGCCCACCACCCCGTGGGCCTTCAACGCTGAAGGCCGCGGCCCGGCCTGGTCGAACTCCCTGTTCGAAGACAATGCCGAATTTGGCCTGGGCTTCCGCCTGACCCTCGACAAGCAGAATGAGTTCGCCTCTGAAATGCTGAAGAAGATGGCCGGCCAGGTTGGCGAAACCCTGGTGACCGAAATCCTCAATGCTGACCAGTCCACCGACGCGGGCATCAAAGCCCAGCGCGAACGCGTGGCGGCCCTCAAGGAAAAGCTCGCCGGCATCAAGGACCCGATGGCTGCACAGCTGACGGCTGTGGCCGACTACCTGGTGAAGAAGAGCGTCTGGATCCTCGGCGGCGACGGCTGGGCCTACGACATTGGTTACGGCGGCCTCGATCACGTTCTGGCCAGCGGCCGCAACGTGAACATCCTCGTACTGGACACCGAAGTGTACTCCAACACCGGCGGCCAGTCCTCCAAATCGACCCCGCGCGCTGCTGTGGCCAAATTCGCGGCCCAGGGCAAGGGCTTGCCCAAGAAAGACCTGGGCATGATTGCCATGGCTTACGGTTACGTGTACGTGGCCCGCGTGGCGATGGGTTACAACGATCAGCAGACCCTGCGCGCCTTCCTCGAGGCCGATGCCTACAATGGTCCTTCCCTCATCATTGCCTACACCCATTGTATCGCCCACGGTATCGACATGCGCAAGGGCCTCGAACAGCAGCGTCTGGCCGTCAGCTCGGGCATGTGGCCGCTCTACCGCTACAACCCGACCCTCATTGACGAAGGCAAGAACCCCCTGACGATCGACTCGAAAGAACCGACCGTGTCTGTGGAAGATTACGCTTACAATGAGACCCGCTACCGCATGCTGCTGCAGAGCGACGAACAGCGCGCCGAAGCCCTGATGAAATCGGCCAAGGAAGATGCTGCCAAGCGCTGGAGCCTCTACCGCCAGATGGCTGCCATTCAGTACGGTAACCCTGAAGAAAAATAGAACCCGCTGAGGCTGCTTCGCCAGCCTGAAGCAAACCACTGCCCCCGTTCAACAGAACGGGGGCAGTGAATTTTGGGCGCTTTCTGGTCCGGCGCGGGGGCAGATCACGCTCCCATTCCCAAGACAGCGTCAAAAAATGAAACAGACGGCATACACCTGGTTGATGATGACTGTAATCATGAATGGAAAATAGAAGCCGCATGAAAGATGTTTTTATAAACCCGCGCAGTCCTCATTCTGTCAACCTGATAACACTGGAATCCGCTTTTTTTAAAAAATAACCCCTTTTTACCCTTGACAATAGAACTTTAGTTCTATAAAATGGAGGTATGAGTGGTTTCTTGCAGGATTTCTGGTTTTCCATCACCCGGCCCCGGCGCGGGCGGCCCAAACTTGAACTCGACAGCAGCACCCTGCAAACGGTGGCGGTGTTGGCCGAGCAGGAAAACCGCGCCCCGGATGAAGTGGCGGCGGAACTGCTGCAGGCTGGGCTGCGGGATCGCCAGGAAACGGTCATGGCGCAGCTGCTCTGGCAGTGCCTGACCCCGCGCGAACAGGATGTGACCGCGCTGATCTGCCAGAACCTCACCACGCGCCAGATTGCCGCGCGTCTCTATCTTTCTCCGGATACAGTCAAAACCCATGCCCGCCACATCCTCGATAAGTTCAATGTGCCCAACCGCGAAGCCCTGCGCCAGATGCTGAGCGGCTGGGATTTCAGCGCCTGGGCCTGAACGGGCCCTTTTCCCCCTTTCTCTCCACAAACAGCCTCACCCCAGGGGTTAACCCCTGCCTCACCCCACCTCTCACCCCGCGGGGTGATTGCGCTGCGCCGCGAATCCCCGCATACTGGAAGCATGAACGCCAAACTCATGCTCCCCCTTCCTCACCAGCTTCTGGCCGTCATCGGCCCCCATGCTGCTGCGCGCCTGATGGAACTGGCCGGCAGCCTGTGCCTGCGCGGACCGCTGCTGCTGCTCGACGGCGGCAACCGCGCCAACCTGCACCCCCTCATCCGGCAGATCAGGCCGCGCACCACCGATCCGGCGGCTGCCCTGCAAAACATCACCCTGGCGCGCGCCTTCACCTGTCACCAGGTGCTGGCCCTGGTGGAACAGGCCCGCCAGGAAGCGCAGCCCGGGCAGCCGGTGCTGGTGCTCGATTTGCTGAGCACCTTTTACGATGAATCGGTGCGCCTTGCTGAAAGCGCGCGCCTGCTGCGCCAGAGCCTGGCCGCCCTGAGCGCTATCAGCCGGCGCGCCCCGGTACTCATCAGCGCGCGCCGCCCTCTGCCTGCCGCGCAGAACCGCGTCATGCTGCTGGAACTGCTGCTGGATGAGGCTGCCCAGGTGTGGGAAGAGGCCCCTCCGCCGGCCCCGGCGGCGCTTCAGCCGGCCCTGTTTTGAGGCGCTGATGGGCCGCACCCTGCCTTCCATCACCCAGACCTTTTACATCGAGCAGGAGGCTTTTGCGCGCTTCAGGCGCGCCCTGCGCCGCGGCGATCAGCTGGCCCTGGACGATCTGTTCAACGCCGCCCGCCAGCACCTGGCCCCGGCGGCCTATGCGGCGAATGCCCTGCCGATGGAAATTTTTATCCTGGCCATGCTGCTGGAAGAGCACAAAGAGGTGCTGCGCCTGCGCCAGCAGCTTGAAACCCTGCGTGGAGCAAAGCATGACCCTGCTGACGGGCTGGATCCTTGATCTCTATGAAACGCCAGGCCAGGGGGTGAGCCTGTGGCTGCTGGCTGAGGATGGGCGGCGGCTGTGCCTGCAGCAGGATTTCCCGTGCGTTTTTTATGCCTGGGGGCCGCCACACCGCCTGCGCGCGCTCTGGCGCTGGCTGCAGCAGCAGCCCGATCCGCCGCGCCTGGAGCGCGTGCAGCGCCGCGACCTGTTCCAGCCGGAGCCGCTGGATGTGATGGCCATTGAAACCGCCGAACCAGCCCGCCTGCCTGAGCTTTTTCGCCTGGCCGAGCAAAATTTCCCGGACCTGACCTGGTACGATGCCGATATCCAGCTTTCGCTGCGCCATGCCGCCCGCCACGGCACTTTTCCGCTGGCCTGCTGCCGGGTGGAGGTGGAAGAGAATCGCCTCAGGCGCATTGAGGTGCTCGATTCACGCTGGGACCTCGACACAGATCCCCCGCCGCTGCGCATCCTTTCGCTGCGCCCCGACTGCGACCCCGCTCACCAGGCGCCATCCTGCCTGCTGGTGGAAGTCGGCCGCTGCCAGCAGGAGCTGGCCATCCAGCACCCGCTGGCGCTGCTGAACAACCTGCGCTACCTGCTGCAAAAGCACGACCCCGACCTGCTGCTGACCGCCTGGGGCGATACCTGGCTGCTGCCCTGGCTGCTGGAACAGGCGGAAACCTGGGGCCGCAGCCTGCCTTTCAACCGTGATGAGCGGCGCGGCATTGGCTGGCGGCGCGAGCGCAGCTATTTTTCCTATGGGCAGATCGTCTACCAGGGGCAGCAGGTGCTGTTCTACGGGCGCTGGCACATTGACCAGAAGAACGCCATGCTGTGGAGCGACAGCGGCCTGGAGGGCACGCTGGAATCAGCGCGGGTGACCGGCCTGCCGGTGCAAATGACCGCGCGCTGTTCGCCGGGTACCGGTATTTCGGCCATGCAAATGATCGAAGCGCTGAGAAGCGGGGTTTTGGTGCCCTGGCACAAGCAGCAAAGCGAGGCGCCCAAAAACGCCCTGGACCTGCTCCACGCCGATCAGGGCGGCCTGGTCTATCAGCCCAAAATCGGGCTGCACCGCCTGGTGGGGGCGGTGGATTTTGTATCCATGTATCCCAGCGTGATGGTGAAGGCCAACATTTCGCCGGAAGTTCCCCCGCCCGACGGCCTGACCCCGGCCAGTGAAGCGCCCGGCCTGGTGCCGCGCACCCTGCAGCCCCTGCTGGCCAAGCGCGTGGCGCTCAAACAGCGCCGCGCCGCCCTGCCTGCCTGGGACCCGCGCCGCCGCACCGACCAGGTCCGCTCGGCGGCGCTGAAATGGCTGCTGGTGGTGTGCTTTGGTTATCTGGGGTACAAAAATGCGCGTTTCGGCCGCATTGAGGCCCATGAAGCCGTCACCAGCGGCGGGCGCGAGGCCTGCCTGCGCGCCAAAGAAGCCGCCGAAGACCTGGGCTTTGAAGTGCTGCACATCTATGTGGACGGGCTGTGGGTGCAGCAGGCCGGGTTTTCCTCACCGGCCGATTTTCAACCCCTGCTGCAGGAAATTGAACGCCGCACCGGCCTGCCAGTGGGCCTGGATGGGGTTTACCGCTGGGTGGCTTTTTTGCCTTCGCGGCTCGATGCGCGCGTGCCGGTGGCCAACCGCTATTTTGGCGTCTTTCAAAACGGGGAAATCAAAGTGCGCGGCATTGAGGCGCGCCGCCGCGATACGCCGCCCTGGGTGGCCGGGGCGCAGATGGCAGTTTTGACCCACCTGGCGCAGGCGGAAGATGCCCGCGATTTGCCCGCTCTGATCCCCGGTGCGCTGGAGCTGGCCCGCCAGGCTTTGCTGAGCCTGCGCCGCGGCGAAGTGCCTGCGGCAGACCTGCTCACCACGCAGCGCCTGAGCCGCGAGGTGAAGGCCTATGCGGCGCCTTCACCGGCAGCGCGCGCCGCCCTGCAACTGCTGGCCCTCGGGCGCGAGCTGCGCCCTGGGCAGCGCGTGCGTTTTTTGTGGATGCGCGGCTGGCCGGGGGTGCATGCGTGGGACCAGCCCACCCCGCCCAACCTGGCCGCTCTGGACCTGCCGCGCTATGAAACCCTGCTGCTGCGCGCCATGGAGAGCGTGCTGCAGCCGCTGGGGGTGCAGAGTGAAGGGCTGCGCATCTGGCTGCGCGAAGGCCAGCGGGTGAGCCAGCCGGCCCTGCCGCAGCTGGCTCACCTGGCTCTGCCAGAGGGTGAAAAACTGGCCCTGACGCCGGTTTGCCTGCAAAGGCAGCACGCCTGATTTTGAAAGCGGGTTTTACGTCATTCAGGACGGATTTTTTTTTTGCGGGTCTGGTTTGTAAGGTTGCTCCAGACGGCGGCACACCCCGGCCCGGCTCTTAATGCTTCAAAGTCTTTCCCGGCTGCGCCAGGCCCAGTTTCACAAACACCCAGGGCGCGCCCAGGCCGCCCCACAGGCCCATCAGCGTATAGCGCACAAAACGCAGCACGCCTTCCATGCCCAGCGGCTCAAAGAGCGCCTTGAGGCCGAAACGCAAACCTATCATCACCAGGGTGCCCAGGGCAAAAGCCAGCAGGCGGCGTTTCCAGCTGGCTGCCGGCTGGAAGGCCACAAAGGCTTCTTCCATCGCCAGGCCCATGCCCAGCCCGGCCAGGGTGGCCGGGGGCGTAATGCCATCTTCGGGGCCGGCCGGGAACACCAGGGCCAGAATGATGCCCACTGCCAGCGGCAGCCCCACCTGCCAGGGCAGGCTGAGGCCCTTAAACCAGGGTTCAACGCGCGGCCCCAGCCAGAGAGTGAGCGCCAGCACCACCGCGCCAATGACATAAGCACCCAGCAGGTCGGTGGGGAAATGGACGCCCAGGTACAGGCGCGAAAGCGGAATCAACACCATCAGGGCGATGCCGAGCCAGGTGATCCAGCGCTTCTTGAAGGCTGCCATCAGGTAACCCCAGGTGGTCACCGTGCTCTGGGTGTGGCCGCTGGGGAAGCCGCCGCCGGTGGCATCATAAAGCTGCTTGACCCGCGAGTCGTAAGTGAAGGGGCGCGGCTGGCTGGCCAGGGCTTTGCCAAGCGCATTTATATAAAATGAAACCATGCACAGCACCGCCAGGTAGGCGCCTTTGCGTTTATCCACGCACCACCAGATGAACGGGATCAGGAGCATGAAGGAGGTTTCTTCTCCAAGCCACGAAAGCAGCGTAAACGGCCAATCGAGGGCCGGGCTGAACTGCTGCAGCCACAGCACAATCATAATACCCCAATCCAGAACAGCGTTCATTTCTTCTCCCTTATTGCATTGGTATGGATGGTTAATTTTACCGTAAAAATTTCCTGTCTGCCCCCTTTTTGCTCCCCTATTTTGGGGGCAAAAACACCGCACAATTAACGTTCACCCCTGCCGCTGGGCAGGGGTGAAAAAACTTAAAATAAAATTGTCTGTGACGTTGTCATTTTCAGGCCGGCAGACACAGCAGCCCGGCCGGATTCAGCGTGATGGGCAGAATGGAGCCCACCTGCGGCGGCGTTTCCACGCCCACTTCCAGTTCCACCCCGTTGCACAGCAGGGTCAGACGGTAGGTGGCGCCGCGGAAGGTCACATCATCCACCACGCCCAGCACGCGGTTTTGTCCGCCGCCTGCTTTCAATTGGGCCGCCTCAGGCCGCACCAGCAGCCAGACCGTCTCGCCGGGGTGGGGCGTGCCCACGGCCCGGTCAACGGCAATTTCACCCATGGGAGTATGCAGCACCAACGGCGCCGCCGTCAGCACGGTGCCCTGCACCAGGTTGCCCAGCCCCATAAACCGCGCCACCCAGCTTGAGGCCGGGCTGGCAAACAGAGCTGCCGGGGCACCCTGCTGGGCAATGCGGCCGTCATTCAATAAAATCAGGCGGTCGGCAATGGCAAAAGCTTCTTCCTGATCGTGGGTCACATAAACGGCGGGAATGCCCGCCGCGCGCAGCACATGGCGCAATTCGTGGCCCAACTGCTCGCGCAGGGTGCGGTCCAGCGCGCCCAGGGGCTCATCCAGCATCAGCAGGCGCGGACGGGGCGCCAGGGCGCGGGCCAGGGCCACGCGCTGCTGTTCGCCCCCTGAAAGATCCGTCACGCGGCGGCGGGCAAAATCCGTCAGGCCCACCTGGGCCAGCGCCGCCCGGCTGCGTTCAAGCACCTCGGCTTTGGCCAAATTTTGCATTTGCAGGCCAAAGGCCACATTTTCTTCCACGCTGCGGTGGGGGAAAAGGGCATAATCTTGAAACATCAGGCCAAAACCGCGCCGGTGGGCCGGCTGCCCGGCAAGGTCGCTGCCCTGCCACAGCACGCGCCCGGCTTCAGCCGGCTCCAGTCCGGCGATGATGCGCAGGATGGTGCTCTTGCCGCTCCCTGAAGGACCCAGCAGGGCCACAATTTCTTGTGGTCCTACTTCCATTGAAATGCCTTTCAGCAGCGGCTGGCCTTCGTAGGTTTTGTGAAGATCTTGAAGTTCCAGCAAGGCTTATTTTTGGGGAGGGTATTTGATCTCGGTCAGCAGGGCCACAATTTGCTCTTCGGTGGCCGGGGCTTCAAAGGTCACCACAGCCTGTTTGGTATCGGCGCGGGCTTCCACTGAAACCACGCCGGCCAGTTCCTTCAGTTCGCTTTTGATGGTGTGCACGCAGTGCATGCAGGAAATATTCGGGATTTGATAGGTTACGGTTGGCATAATTTTCCTTTCAGACTTTTCCAATAAATTTGTCTCCGGAGTCTGCTGTCGCGGAAACACGTTGACATTTCGATGTCAAACCAATTCAATATAAATTTTACTGTTTATATCCGAATTTGTCAATCAGGAAGACGCCCAGGGTGGTGAAGGCCATCAGCAGGGTGGACATGGCCAGTGCCTGGCCGTAATTCAACGCCCCCGGCTGTGAAAGGAAGCGGTAAATGGCCACCGGCAGGGTGGGCTGTTCGGGCCGCGCCAGGAAGGATGTGGCGCCAAATTCACCCAACGACAGGGTGAAGGCAAAAACCCCTGCCACCAGCGCGGCGCGCGCCACCAGCGGCAGCTCCACCAGCAGCCAGGCGCGCAGCGGCCCCGCCCCCAGCACCGCCGCTGATTGGCGCAGGCTGGTTGGAATGGAAGACAGCGCCGGCAGCAGGGTGCGCACCACAAAAGGCAGCGCCACCAGGCTGTGCGCCAGCGACAGGTTGAACGCAAATGTGTGCAGATCCAGCGGCGGGCGGTTGAACACCAGCACAAAACCCAGGCCCAGCGTCACCGCCGAAGTGCCCAGGGGCAGCATCAGCAGGGCATCCAGCCAGCGGTTCAGGCGGGTTTTGCGCCGCAGGGCATAGCTGGCCAGAAAGCCCAGCGGCAGAGCCAGGGCAGCCGTCCCGGCGGCAAACAGCATGGAGTTACCCAATGCCTGCACCGGCGGCACATAAAACAGCGAGCCGCGCCGGTTTTGGAATAGTTCCATGTAATAAGTCAGGGTCAGGCCCGGCATCACCGCGCCGCGCTCGCCGCGCCCGGCTTCCAGGCGGGTGAAGGAACGCGCGGCCAGGGCTGCCAGCGGTGAGATCATCAGCGTCAGCAGGAAAATCACCACGCCCCCCACCAGCAGCTTCTGGCGCAGGGTGCGCGGCCAGCGGGCCGCCGCCTGGCGCATGCGGCTGGAAAGCGCCACAAAACTGCCTCCGCCCAGGCGGTTGTGCAGCAGGGTGAGCACCAGCATGCAGATCATCTGCACAATGGACAGCAGGCCCGCCAGCGGCAGGTTGAGCATGGTCATGGCCTGGGTGTAAATATCCACTTCCAGGGTGGCAAACTGCGGCCCGCCCAGAATCAGCACCACGCCAAAACTGGTGAAATCAAAAATGAACACCAGCAGCGCCGCCGCCAGAACAGCCGGGCGCAGCAGCGGCCAGGTGATGGCGCGGAAAGTCTGCCAGGGGTCCGCGCCCAGGGTGGCGGCTGCCTGTTCCAGGCGCACATCAATGCCCTGCCAGGCCGAACCCACCAGGCGGATAACGATGGTGGTGTTATAGAAGACATGCGCCAGCAAAATGGCCCACAGGGTGTTTAAAAAGACAATGGGTGGGTTTTCAAGGTTGAACAGCCCCATCAGACCCAGGTTCACCCAGCCGCGCGGACCCAGCAAGGCATTAAAACCGGCCGCCGCCACCACCGTCGGCATGATGAAGGGCAGGGTGATGAGTGCCTGCAGCAGGCGTTTGCCTTTGAACTCATAACGCGCAAAGACATAGGCCGCCGGCAGCCCGGCCAGCAGGGTCAGCAGGGTGGAAAGGGTGGCCTGCAGCAGGGTGAAGCTCAGCGGGCGGGTGATCTGCGTGGGCTGCACTTTGGCCCAGTTGAGCTCGCTGAAACTGGTGGTGAAGATGGCGGCCAGGGGGTAGTAGAAAAAGACCGCCAGAAACAGCAGCGGCCCGGCCCACAGGGCCAGGGTCAGGGCATTCTCTTTCGAGAAAACGCGTTTCAGACGGTCAGAAAAGGACATGCTCACCTCGGCGGCTGCGCGGGGTCAAGGCCAGAGGCTTTGCGGTATTGACCCCGCGTACAAGGCCTGCCGCATCAGCGCAAGATGGCTTCCACCCAGGCCTCCACCCAGGCATCGCGGCCGGCGGAAATATCTGCCGGCGCCAGGGCAGCCGGTTCGGCCGGGATCTGGGCATGCTGTTTGAAGGCGTCGGGCAGCTGGGCGCGGCTGCTCACCGGATAGACAAACATCTGCATGGTCAGGTCTTCCTGGAAGGGGGTGGAGAGCATCCAGTCGATGAATTTTTCGGCCAGGGCACGCTGCGCTGTACCTTTAAGGATACCCGCAAATTCCACCTGGCGGAAGCAGGTTTTGGGCGTTACGATGGAAGCGGTGGGGGCTTCTTTGAGTGGCGCGGATGCGAAAATTACCTCGGCGGCCGGGCTGGAACCATAAGAAACCACCATCGGCTGGGCGCCCTTGCCCGACGAACCGCTGAAATGGGTGTAATAGGCGGTTTCCCAATCGGCGGCAATCACCACGCCGTTGGCTTTCAGGGCGCGCCAGTAATCCAGGTAGCCTTCAGGGCCGTAATTGGCAATCGTCACCAGCATGAAGGCCAGGCCTGGCGATGACCCGGCGGGATTTTCCACCACCAGCAGACCTTTATATTCCGGCTTGAGCAGGTCGTCGAGGGTTTGGGGCAGGGCCAGGTTCTTTTCAGCAAAATAGGCTTTATCGTAGTTGATGCACACATCGCCAAAATCAACCGGCAGGGCGCTCTGGGCGGCGTCCATTTTGAACGCCTCAGAGATATCCGCCAGCAGCGGCGAGGCATAGGGCTCCAACAGCCCGGCACTCAGGGCGCGCGACAGCAAGGCGTTGTCAAAGCCGTAAATCACATCGGCCAGTGGGGCGTCTTTGGTCAAAATGGCTTTGTTGAGCATCATGCCGGCGTCGCCCGACTTGATGAAAATGACTTTGGCATTGTTCTGCTTTTCAAAATCGGCCACCAGGTTCTCGCTGACGGCAAACGAGTCGTGCACCATCACACGCAGTTCCGCCGGCCCGGTTTGGACCGCCGTAGGCGCTTTGATGGGTTCTGCCGTTGGGGCTGCTGTGGGGGCCGCCGTGGGCGCGGCGCAGCCCGCCAGCACAACTGCCAGGACAAGCATAAAGAGCATTTTTTTGATCATCTCATACCTCCAGAATTTAATGACAGTTTGATGTAAAAATACGCCGCCGGATGCACAGCAACTGGCCGCGTTTCAGGCTCACCCGTGCGGTCTCCGCCAGCAGCTCATTGCTGATGCCGCGCGTGCGCTCGGGGTAAAGGGTTTCAGCAAACAGGGGATAGCGCAGGCCTTCTGTGGTCACGCCCTCAGCCAGACCTTGCCAAGGCAGCAGTGAAAGCGTTTCGCCAGCCTGCCCATGAATGACCGCCTGGGCGCGGATCAGGCGCACCTCTTCCTCGCCGTCATCCAGCAAAACCGTGCAGCCGGCCAGCTCCGGCAGGCTCAGCAGGGCCAGGTTGCCCAGGGTCTGATCGAGCCGCCCGCCCAGCGCCGCCACCAGCAGCAGGTCGCGCAGGCCCTGCGCCAGGGCCGCCTGCAGGGCCAGTTCCAGGTCGGTGGCATCCTTCTCGCGGGGATGGCGCTGCACGCTCACCCCGGCAACCTGCAGGCGCGCCACCGTTGGCGCGTCCGCCGAATCGAGGTCACCCACCAGCAGGTGGGGGGTCAACCCCAGGGCCGTCAGGTGGCGCAGCCCGCCGTCGGCGCTGATCAGAAAATCGGCCGGAGTGAGACTGGCCTTCACCGCTTTAGGGCGGCGCAGCTCGCCGTTGACGAAGATCACCGCGCGTTTGAATTCAGACATCAAAAAAGCACCTTCCGCCAGGGAGGGTGCTTGATGGTGACACGCTTGAAACACATCCCTCCGCCGGCATTACCCGGATCAGGTTCTGCGGGTCGAGGACTCGGTCGTCCTCCTCTCAGCCTGGTTCACCAGGCTCCCCGTTCTTGATGCTTAGAGTATAAAGGTTGAAGGAGAGTCTGTCAAGCACCGGATCGGTGATTTATGTCCTGAATCCAGTGTTGCAAAGCGGGGTGTATTAACCCCCCAAATTCAGTATAATTAAATGACAGACCGTTATTCTGTCCGTTTGTTTACAGGTGTTCCCATGAAATTCTGCCTGCGTTATGTTGTTTTGCTGACCCTGACGCTCATCCTGTTCCTCAGCGCGTTCCCTGCCCAGGCGCAAACTCAAACCTTCAACTACGGCCCGACGGCGCGTTTTGAACGCCTGACGGTGGAAGACGGCCTTTCCAATGCCACCGTTCTGGCTGCCCTGCAGGATCGCGAGGGCTTCATGTGGTTTGCCACTGGCGACGGTCTGGACCGCTATGACGGCAACACCGTAACCGTCTTCCGCTATGACGAAAATGATCCCTATTCCATCAGTGGCAACAGCATCTATGCCCTGTTGGAAACAAAGGACGGCACCCTGTGGATTGGCACCGACCCCGGCGGCCTTAACCGCTATGACCACCAGACCAACCACTTCACCGCCTACAAAAACGACAAGGGCAATCCCAACAGCCTGAGCGATAATGGGGTCTGGTCGCTGTTTGAAGACAGCCGCGGCACCCTGTGGGTGGGCACGCGCAACGGCCTGAACGCCATGGACCGTGCCAGCGGCACCTTCAAAACCTATCTGAGCGGCAACATCATTTACCGCATCATTGAAGATGCCAGCGGGATGATCTGGGTGGGCACCCGCGAAGGCCTTTTCAGGCTTGATCCGGCCACCGGCGAAACCCGGCAGTACCGCAACAACCCGGATGACCCCTCCAGCCTCAGCAGCAACCGCGTCTGGGGCCTGTGCATTGACAGCCAGGGCGTCTTTTGGGTGGGCACCCGCGGCGGTGGACTGAACCGCTTTGACCCGCAGACGGGAAAAGCCTCAGCATTTAAAAACAACCCTGAAGACCCCAACAGCCTCAGCGATAACAACATCTGGAACATTTATGAGGACCGTTCTGGCGTTCTGTGGGTGGCCACCGAGCGCGGCGGCCTCAACCGCTTTGACCGCCAAACCGGCGCCTTTCTCGCTTACCAGCACAACCCCAACGACGCCTTCAGCCTGAGTCACAATGATGTGTACGGCCTGTTTGAAGACCGCTCTGGCGTGCTGTGGATCACCAGCCGGCGCGGCGGAGTGAACCGCCTTTACCCGGCTTTGCAGCGTTTCAATTATTACCGCCACATCCCTGAGATGATCAGTCTCAAAGTCAACAACATCGGCGGAATCTGGGAATCCGCCGACGGCATCCTGTGGGTGGGCACGATGGGCGGCGGCCTTAACCGCCTGAACCGTCAGACCGGCGAGGTGAAAACCTACCTGGCAGATGTTAAAAACCCTGCCAGCATTCCCGGCAACGATATCTACACCCTTTATCAGGATGCTGACGGCATGCTGTGGATCGGCTTTCAGGGCGCCGGTTTAAGCCGTCTGGACCCCAAAACGGAGCAGTTCACCACCTTTAAATCAGCGGCCGATACCCCCAAGTCGCTTTCCAGCAACTACATCACCGCCATTTTGCCGGCCGGCGGCGGCAAATTATGGCTCGGCACCCTGGGTTATGGTCTGGATCTGTTTGACCCTGTGGCCAGTCAGGCGGTCAACTTCAAACACGATGCTTCCAACACCAACAGCCTCGGCGAAGACACCATCTATGGACTGGCGGCAGACCCTTCCGGCAAAATCTGGATCGCCACCGGCCGCGCCGGGGTGGACCTGTTTGACCCTCAAACCCAAACCTTCACCCATTACAGCCACGATGCCAGCAATACCCAGACCATCATCGACAACACGGTGAATGCCGTTTACCCCGACGAAGATGCCGTCTGGATGGGGACGTCAAACGGCCTCAGTCGCCTGGACCGCGCCAGCGGGCTCTTTCGCAATTACACCCTCAAAGACGGCCTGCCCAACAACACCATCTACGGCATTCTACCCGGTGAACAGGGACAGCTCTGGCTCAGCACGGGCAAAGGCCTCAGCCGCTTTGACCCCCAAACGGAACAGTTTCGCAATTTTGACACCCTCGACGGTCTGCAAAGCAACCAGTTTAACCTCTTCAGCTTTCACCGCGGCCCCACTGGCGAGCTGTTTTTCGGCGGACCCAACGGGTTGAACAGCTTTTTTCCGGCATCCGTGCAGGATAACCCTTACCTGCCGCAGGTGATCTTCACAGGGTTTTACCTTTTCAATAAACCAGTGGCTCCGGGCAGCCCTGAACTGCCGCGCAGCCTGAATCAGCTTGAAAGCCTGACCCTGCGCTATGATCAATCGGTGTTCACATTTGAATTTGCCTCCGATAACTACCAGGCCGGGCGTAAAAACCTCTTTCAGTACAAAATGGAAGGCTTCGATAAAGACTGGTCGCCGCCTTCCACGCGCCGCCAGGCTTTCTATACCAATTTGGACCCCGGCACCTACACCTTCATGGTGCGCACCGCCAACAATGACGGCCTGTGGAACGAAGCCCAGCCGCGCACCCTCAAACTGGTCATTGAACCGCCGTGGTGGCGCACCCCCTGGTTTTACACTGTGCTGACGATTTCAATTGTGCTGCTGATCTTCTTCAGCGTGCAGGCGCGCATCAACGGCGTGCAGCGCCGCAACCGTGAACTGGAGCAGCATGTTCAAACGCGCACCAGCGAACTGCGCAGCACCAACCAGCAGCTGCGCGCTGAGATTGAACTGCGCGAGAAAACCCAGCACCAGCTTGAGGCGGCCAATGCCCGCCTTCAGACTCAGATTGAGGAAATCACTGCCCTGCGGGATGACCTGCGCGAACTGGCCGTTCGTGATGTGCTCACCGGTCTCTTTAACCGGCGCTACCTGGAAGAACAGCTGGCCATGGATTTGCTCAAGGCCCAGCAAACCGGCCAGCCCATCAGCGTGCTGATGCTGGATATTGATCACTTTAAAGCTTTTAACGACACCCATGGTCACAAGGCGGGCGACATGGTGCTGCAGGCGCTTGGGCGCATGCTGACCACCCAGGTGCGCCAGAGCGATGTGGCCTGCCGTTACGGCGGCGAGGAATTTGTGATCATCATGCCCAACACTCACATAGAAGATGCCCACCACCGCGCCGAGACCCTGCGCCATGCCTTTGAAAAACTGCGCATTCAGCACGAAACCACCACCCTGGCCGCCACGCTGTCCATCGGTGTTGCCGCCTACCCGGAACACGGCCTTTCTTATGAAGAATTGCTCGATCATGCCGACCACGCACTTTACCAGGCCAAGGCTAATGGGCGCAACTGCGTGATGACGTATAAACTCGAAGCCTGATTTTCTCTGGCATCGCAGGTTGATTATGCTAGAATAGAGCAACAGATAAAATAAGGAGTGGTATATGGCTGGATTTGTTGTGGCGTTTTTCCTTTCCTACGGGTTTGGTCTTCTCTATTCTTTGTTTGTCTACTGGCTCGACCGCTACGAAAAAGAGCCCAAGCTGCTGGTGGGTGGGGTGTTCCTCTGGGGCTCCACCGTGGCCGTCATTGGCGCGCTGGTGATCGAGCTGATTATTGGCGCCGGCTCGAGCATTTTTCTGGGTTCAGGGCTGCTCAACGACCTTTTTTCAGGCTCGGCCAGCGCCCCCCTGGCTGAAGAAGCCCTGAAATCGGCGGCTGTGCTGCTGGTGTTCATCCTTTTCTACAAGGAATTTGACTCGGTGCTGGATGGCATTGTCTATGCTGCTATCACGGCCCTGGGTTTTGCCGCCGCCGAAAACCTGCTTTACCTCTTCACCACTTACACCGAGGAAGGCTGGCAGGGCCTGTTCATCCTCTTTGGCCTGCGCGTCATTGTGGGCGCCTGGGCCCACCCGCTCTACACTGCCCTGTTTGGCATCGGCCTGGCCATGGCCCGCAACACCCGCAGCATCGCCATCAAAATCTTTGCCCCCCTGCTGGGGCTGGCCATGGGCATGTTCCTGCACGGCTTTGATAACGGCGTGCTGATTGTCGGCAATGACCTGTGGGCGCTGCTGGTGGCCACCGCGGTGGAATGGCTGGGCTGGATTTTCATCATCGGCGTGGCCTTCTGGGCTCTCTGGCGCGAGGGCAGCTGGATCAAGCAATACCTGCGTGAGGAGGTGGACCTGGGCATCATGTCGCCTGCCCAGTATCAAACGGCTTCATCCGTCTGGCGGCAGTTCACGTCCAGTTTTCGCGCCCTCACCAGCGGAAAAATGCTGGCCACCGGACGGTTCTACCAGGTTTGCGGCGATCTGGCGCACAAGAAACGCCAGATGGCCTCTCTGGGCGAAACCAGCCACCAGAAAGAAATTGAAAAACTGCGCGCCGAGCTGGCTTCGCTGGCTGCTCGCGCCTCTGATTGAACCTGGGTCCATTCACGCAACAGCCCGGAGCAAAAACCCGGGCTGTTTTGTTTTTTTAGTCAATTTACGATACAATGAGCATGTATGGAGATTATGCTTTAAATTTGGAGACAAGTCCAGTGAAAAATTACCGATCAACCTCTTTTTCCTTTAAGGTCATCAGCTTGCTGCTTCTGTTCACCCTGCTGTTCAGCGCCACTGGATGCGAAGAAGTGATAACTGCGATGATTGAAGCCGCTGAAACCATTGAAGCGGAAGACACTTCGGCCATTGAAGAAGAAACCGCTGCGGTGGAAGAAGAGGAACAACCCACCGCCACCCCCCGCCCCACCCGGACGCCCAAACCCAAGGCAACCGTCGATTCTGGCAGCGCCAGCAGCAGCAAACAGGATACCTGGCTGTTCCTGATGTATGAGGACGCCGACGATGAAATCCTCGAAGAGGATATGTTTTTCGATTTGAACGAGGCCGAGCGGGTTGGTTCCACCGACCAGGTGTTCATTGTGGCGCAAATGGACCGCTATCGGGGTGGGTTTAAAGGCGGCGGCAACTGGACCACAGCCAAAAGGTTTCTCCTCACCCAGGACGATGACCTGAAAAGCCTCAACTCAGAAGAGCTGGCTGACCTGGGCGAAGTCAACATGTCAGACCCCAACACCCTGGTTGATTTTGTCACCTGGGCTTTGGAAAATTACCCGGCAGATCATGTGGCCCTGATCCTTTCAGATCACGGCGCGGGTTGGCCAGGCGGGTTGAACGATCCTGCTCCCAGCAGCGTGAAGCTTGAAAATACACCGCTGGCCGAGGGCTTTGGCAATATGCTTTATACTCACCAGCTTGCTAAAGCGCTGAAAGGCATTCAAAAAGCCTTGGGCGGCAAAAAATTGGACCTGCTTGGCTTTGACGCCTGCCTGATGGCGCAGCTCGAAGTCTTCGATATGGTCGCCCCTTATGCGGAAGTGGCTGTGGCTTCTGAAGAGGTGGAACCGGCTTTGGGATGGGCGTACCAGGGCTTTCTCAGTAAACTGGTCAAAGACCCGGGCATGTCGGGCGCAGAGCTTGGCAAAGCGATTGTTGAAAGCTACATCAAGGGAGATCAACGCCTGGTGGATGACGATGCGCGCGCCGAGTATGTGGATAAATATTACTCGCGCAGCCTGAGCGCCGCCGATGTGATCAAGGTTGAAAGCCGCGAGGTGACGCTCTCAGCCGTTGATTTGACCCGCATAGACAGCGTGATGGCTGCCCTGAACAACCTGGCGCAGGCGCTCAGCGAGACCAGCCAGACCAAGGTGGCCAAGGCGCGCACCTATGCCCAGGCTTTTCAAAGCGTCTGGAGCGACAGCCAGCCCAACCCTTACCTGGACCTGGGGCACTTTGCGCAGATGCTGAAGGAATCTGTTTCATCCACCAGGGTCAGCCAGGCTGCCGATCAGCTCATCGCTGCCATTGACAGCACGGTGATTGCAGAAAAGCACGGCCCCAAGCGCCCCGGCGCCAGCGGCATTTCGATTTATTTCCCAAATTCCAGAATTTTCAATTCTGCGCCAGGCGGTTACCGCTCCTATGTCTACACCGTGCCCGCCTTTGCTCAAGACAGTCTGTGGGATGATTTCCTGACTTTTCATTATTCTGACGGTCTGCCTTTCGCTGAAAGCGGCAACGGGCCCAAAGCCAACGGCAAAACCCGCTCACCGGGCAAAATGGAATTGAAAATTTCACCCATCACCGTTTCGGCAGACACCATTTCAGCCGGCGAAACCACCACCCTTGAGGCGGATATTGAAGGCAGCGGCATTGCCTACCTGTACCTTTTTGTCGGTTACCTGGATACAGATGCCAACGCCATTCAGGTGGTGGATATGGATTTCCTTGATCCTGGCGCGGTGCAGGAGATGGATGGGGTGATTTACCCTGATTTTGGCGAGGATCCGCAGCTGCCCATCGGTTTTGAATGGCAGCCCGGTTTCTATGCCCTGACTACTGGCGGGCAGAGTGGAATCACCCTCTTCTCCCCTGAAGATTTTGGCTCTGATGAGGCCGATGCCACTTATTCGCTGGACGGCATTTACACCTCGCAGGACGACGGCGTGCGGCGTTACGCCCGCCTGTTTTTCAGCGGCGGCATGCTGGTTTCGGCGCTTGGCTTTGCCGGCGAGGATGACAGCGGCGCGGCTCGCGAATTTGTCCCTCAGGCCGGTGATTCCTTCACCGTGCTGGAAGAATGGATTGACCTGAACGCCGCCGATGAAGACGCCTACCAGACCCTTGAAGGCGCCACCTTTGTCATTGGCGAAGACGGCCTGACCTGGCAGGATGCCAGCGCCCCGACCGGTGATTATGTGGTCGGTTTTATCGTCGAAGATTTCGACGGCAACACCTACGAAGCATATACCCTGATCACAATCAAATAAACGATCAGCCTGTAAAGGAGTGTAGCGATGGCCAACCGGAATGATCCCCCAAAGAAACCGCCCTTTCATAACCGCGAAAACGCGGAAGAACAGGGGCAACCCTCTGCGCCCAAACCGGGCAGCAGCGGATTGGATAAGCTGCGGAACCTGATTCAGCAGCGTCAGAATGCTGGCGGCGAAGGCCAGCCAACCCCAACGGCGACCCAAACCCAGCCCAAACCGCGCCTGATGGTGACTGCCCGCCGGAAATCATCCGTGGAAAAGAATGTCAGCGTGCAATGCCCGCAATGCGGCACCACCAACACCAAGACCGTCCCTCAAGGCCTCGAAGAATTGGCCTGCGAGGCCTGCGGCGCCAAAATCCCTCTGGGATAATTCAATTCACAAAAGGAGACAAACCATGACCCAAAAATCAAAGTTCCAGGAAATCGTTGAAACCATCGCTGAAGACAACGAATGGTCGATCAACGAGATTGATGAAGCCCAGGCTGTGATTGATTTTGAAACGGAAAGCGGCAGCACACAGACTCTTTATATCTCCCTGATGGAAGATGAAATGGTGGAGTTTGACATTCCCAGCGCGGCCATTTTTGAAAGTGAAGACGATATTGCCCACGAAGCCTCCAGCCTGCTGCTGAAGCGCAATGCTAACCGCAACTACGGCTATTGGGCATTGGAAGAGATTGAAGAAAAATGGTGCTTCTCATTCATGTTCATGACCGATCTTGAGGTCCTTGAAGCTTCTGAAAGCGAAGCCATCGGCCAGATTGTGGATATCATGGTGGATGAATGCGGCCAGTTTGACCAGATCTGGAATGAAATGATGCAGGAATAATTCGGCAACGGCTGAACGCGCCTTCCCCGCCAGGCAAATTGGATGCCTGACGGGGATTTTTAAATTAAAACGCGCCAGGTCAATTGACCTGGCGCGCCGCTGATTGAAGAGGTTAATCTTTGATTTTGCTGCGGCTGCGCAGCAGCAGGTAACCCAGCAGCGCCAGGCCCACCACAATCAACGCGCCGCCAGCCAGGCCCAGCAGGGGAGATGGCGGCTGCGTTTCAACCGTATCTGTGTTGACCGGAGCTGCCGCTTTAACGCTTTTTTGGGCGCCAAACTCCAGCTCGGCCGTGTCGCCAGCCAGCAGTTCAATGGAGAAGCTCATCTGTGTTGTGGGGTTGTAACCATTCGGCACGGCCATGGTGACGTTGTATTCACCCTGAGGCAGTTCCTCGTAACACACGGGCTTGCCAATGGGGGTGATATCCGTTTTCGATACTTTGCCGTCGCGGGCGGTGAGGCTCAAAGCGCCGTCAGGCAGAACCAGCTCTTCCATCTGCCGCACCCCGTCACCATTCACATCCTCAAACAGGCGCAGGCAGAGCTTGCCCGTGCCAAAGAAAGGCGTGGGCGAAGGCAGAAGAGGGGTGGCGGTGGGCGCAGGGCCGGGGGTGGGGGTGGCTTCGGTCGGGCCGCCCAATCCCAGCAGAAGCTGCTGGCCTTCATATAAGGTGCAGGCTTCATTCAGCGTGTTGAACTTGCGCATGGTGTCCATGGAGACGCCAGTGAGCAGGGAAATGCTCAGGCAGGTTTCGCCTTTTTTAACCACATAGATGATGCGCCCATCGGTGCCGGGGGTGGGGGTTTGGTACACGGCCTGAACAGCCGGGCTGGCGCTGGCCGGCTGCGGCAGGATGAACAGACCGGCTGCAGCCAGCAGGATGAAAAACAAAAATAACCAGGAACGTTTCATGCTGTCGTATCTTCCTCTGAAGGCTCGCGGACGGTTTCGCCCAGGCGGCCGGAAACAAAATCAGCGATTGCCGACGGTGTGTCGGTGGAGAAGCCCACCACATCCAGCATGCCGGCGTCGTTGGGGTCTGCAATGGTGAAGGCGTTGGCGGCCATGCCCACCACCACCAGGCGGGCTTGAATGCCGGTTTCTTTGCGGTAATTCTGCAGGGCCTGGGCCGGGTGGGTTTTGCCTGCCCAGGTTTCGTTATCGGTGTAAACCAGGAAAGCGTCGGCCTGAATTTTATGCTTGAGCGCGTCCAGCATGGGCAGGGCGCAGTCGGTGCCGCCAAAGGGCAGGTTTGAAATGGCTTTCACTGCCTGTTCCAGGTTCATCTGAGGGGTGATGTTGAGCTTGATCAGCTCGTGCGAGAACCCGCGGATCAGCACCTCAGATTCAGTGCGCACGGTGGCCATGGCCAGGGCTGCCGAAGCCACGCGCGGCGAAAGGCCCGGAATGCCCGAGACCTGTCCCATGCTCATCGAGCCCGAAACATCCAGGCCGAGGTAGAGGCGCTTGCCGGTGGGTACAATGGTTTCAAAAGCCAGCTGGAAGGCTTCGTTCAGCGCTTCAATCACGCGGGGCACGGGCGTCCACTGACCGCCGCCGCGCATGCCGTGGCCCTGCTGGTAGGTGATGAGGGCTGCCAGCACCTGCAGGGGATGCACGCGGGCTTTTTTGAGGGCCTCGGCCTGGGTCATGCGCCCGGTCACCAGGTCCACCGCTTCCACAGCCCCATCGGCCAGCAGGCCGCATTTACTCAGGTTGCCCAGGTTGCGCAGCAGGGCCGTCAGGCCCAGGCCGGGGAGCAGAGCTTCCCATACTTTGGGTGAGGTGAGATATTCGGTGGGGACAATTTCGCGCGGGGCGCGAAACTGGCGGATGAGGGCAATCACTTCGGCTTCAGAACGGGCGGTTTTCAGGCGCTCCAGCCCTTCGGCCAGGCCGCTGAGCTGTTCAAGGGGCACTTCTTTGCCGGCCGCCCAGCGCAGCAGGGCGTTTTGCGCCTCGCTGGCAGCCTGCGGATGAGCCAGGCGCAGCAGGTCGCGGTGGCTCCAGCCGTCGCGGCTCTGGTATTTGGCCAGCTGCAGGGCCAGGCTATCGGTGGGGCGGTTCAGATACCACTGTCCCACGGCGCGGCGCAGGCCGCGGCCCCAGCCGCGCAGGCCGTCCACATATTCCGCGAAGTGGAAAAGATGGGTGCCAATGCGCGCCACCTGCGGCAACACTTCCAGGGCGGCGGCGCGCGCCGCCGGGTTATCACTGGCTGCAGCCAGGGCCAGGGCAAAAATGGCCGGGTCGTTTTTATAGGCGCGGCCGCCTGCCGAAACCGCCACCACCGTATCAAGATAGCGCCGGTAATCTTCCTTCAGGCACAGCAGCACGTTCACCGCGTTTTCGCGGGTCAGTTTCTGCTCTGAGACGTAATAGGTGCCGCCTTCGGTGCCCAGCACCAGAAAGCGTCCCAACCGCTGCCAGGGGTCCAGTTCCCAACTGTAACCGCCAGCCGAATTGGGCACCTGGGTGCTGCCGGGAATGGGCTGATTCTGAGGGGTATTCTTTTTGTTGAACAGGTTGAAGATTTTGTGGGCCATGTGGAAACCTCCTCTTCAAAAGCGCTGAACGGTCAGATGGCGGCAAAAATAATAAAGGCCAGGCAAAAATATGACTGGGGTATGTTTTCTGCTTGCGCAGAACACTTGACAGAGGTGATAACCCAGTGCAGCCGGCCCGGCCTTCATTGGAACGGAACAAACAAAGCCTGTTTGGAACCCGGACAAATATCTGTGCTGGGACGTATGAAAGGTAACCCAACACGCCGGCCCGAGTTTTATTATTGTACACTGATGCGGCGGCCTGTGCAAGGGCCGCCGTCACATGAACCGATGAAAGCCGGACAAAATTTGCCCGGGCTCAGGGCCGAAGCCCCGTCTCTGTTTCCGGCAGAGAAAAGAAAATGGTGGGTAACCCGCTGCAGCCGGCCCGGCTTTCAAAGGTTGATAAAAGCCCGGTCAAGGTTTGTGCTGGGACTTTTACCAGGGTAACCCAACACGCCGGCCCAGGCATTTTTATTGTACGCCTTCAGCGCCCTCTGCACAAGAGCCAGATGGTTTTTTTGATAATAAAAAAACCGGGCAAGCTGCTGGTTGGGTATTTTTGTGCCTGGGGGTGGTGCCAGGGCGCAAAATCCGTTAACCCAAGCCATCCGGCCCGGCATCTATCATTCTATCTGCTTCAAAGCTGGCTGTCAACAGTCGGTTTTTTTCCGCCTGTCAGCGGCACAATCCGGTAAGTGGTGAAGGTTCCTGCCAGATAGCGGTCATCGAGATAAATGAAAATGGCTAATTTGCTGGCGGTGAATTGCAGCGGATGGCCGGGATCCGGCAAAAAGTTGAAAAAATCGCGCAAGGCGGTGGTTTGCTCCAGCGGGGCCATTTCAAGGGTCAGGTGAAAGTGATAGCCGCTGCCGTCATGCGCGGCATTGGCGTCCGTCACCACGGTTTTCAGTTCTTCGTTCAGCCGGTCGTGCAGGCTGCGCAGCGCGGCTGTTTCGACCACATTCAAACCCAAAATGCCCATATCGGCCCATTCTTCATAGTAGTAATTGTCCATTTGCACTTCAAAGGGCGCCAGGCTGGCTGCCAGTTGATCTACATAGGCATCCAGTTTGTCCAGGTTATCCACCGGGAAGGGCTGTTTGAGGCTGATATGCGCCGGAAGCAGGGCCGCATAGAAACGCAGGCCGGTTTGTTGGCCCAGCCGCACCACCACCTTGCGCACCGCGTTTTGAACCGCATCATCCGCCAGTAACACCAGAGCTGCTTTCATTTACTGTTATCCTTTTCGCAACTGCCCGGCCTGGCTGAACAGTTGCTTTGTTTTTTTACAATTCGCCCTGCCAGAGCGGGCAGCAGGTAAATCAAACATCACCAGGAATCATTGTCCACATTGACCACCGAGTTCAAGAACAGGGAAACCACATCCGGGTCAAAATGTTTGCCCGATTCTGCCATAATATACTGGATCACGTCGTCTTTTTTCCATGCCTTGCGGTAAACCCGGTCCGAAAGCAGGGCATCCCACACATCCACCACGGCGAACAGGCGCGCCGCCAGGGGAATTTCCGCGCCGCGCAGTCCGCGGGGGTAACCGGAGCCATCCCACTTTTCGTGGTGGCAGAAAGGAATATCCAGGCAATCTTTCAGAAAATCGATTGGCGAGAGAAATTTCACGGCATATTCGGGATGCAGGCGCATGATCTGCCATTCTTCAGGGGTCAACGGCCCGGCTTTGAGCAAAATATGGTCGGGGATGCCCATTTTGCCGATATCGTGCAGCAGCGCCCCGCGCCTGACGCGCACCAGTTCGTCGCCATTGATGCCTGCGGCACGCGCCAGACGCAGGGTCAGATCTTGGGTGCGCCGGGTGTGCTGGCCGGTTTCATGTTCGCGCAGTTCCAGAGCCAGCGCCCAGCCTTCCAGGGTTTCATCGTAGGCTTCGTGAAGTACCTGGTTGGAATGCTGCAGGTCGCGCAGAATGCGGTGTTGTTCCACCGCGATGGCCGTCTGGGCTGCAAAGCTTTCCACGTATTGGCACAGTTCGGCGGTTATTTCCAACGCCTGGCGGTTGTATATTTCCAAAAAGCCCTTCACCTGGTTGCGCACCACCAGGGGGTAGCGGAAATAAACCTGAAAATTCGCCTGCTGGCGGATCTGGTCTGAATTGAAGTGTGCATTCAGCTCAGCAGGGCTGGTGATAATCACCAGGCGGTTCAGCCCTGAAAGTTCGCAATCCTCCGGCTGGATATGTCGGGGTGTTTCCACTGCCAGGTCGGCGCCGTTAAATCCATCCCAGGCCATATAACGGATCTGGCCATCCGGAAAGAAACGCAGCACGCAGGCCGCATCCATATCCAGAGAGCGGGTGATCTGGCGCAGGATGATACATAAAATGGACTGCATGTTTAGCTGGGAATTGATGGCCAGGTCAATTTCATGCAAGGCCGTCAGGTGGGCGAGCTGTTTTTGGATTTTTTGTTCGGCGGCAATACGTTCGCTGATCTCCTGTGCCACAGCAATGAGATAGTGAATCCCGTCAAAATCCACGGGTGAAAAGGAAAATTCCATGGGGATGAACTCCCCATCCGCTTTTTTCACCCCGGCGATTTGCAGAAAACTCTCTTTTTTCAGCAGAGACACGGTTTTTCGGCAGGCCGGCCCCGCTTCAGCATCCAGCAGGTCGCAAAAAAGCATGCCCAGCAGTTCATCGCGTGAATAGCCCAGATGCACGCTGACCGAGCGGGTGATATCTTCAATGGCGCCGTTTTCAACGCGAATGAGAAAAAAGAGATTGGTGCTCTGATCCAGCAGGGCGCGGAAACGCTCCAGCTCGGCGATGCGGTTTTGCAGTTCACCGTAATAGCTTTTACGAATGGAGGTTTCGCCCAGGCCAATGATTTTTTGGCGCAGGTGATCCGCTTCGGCTTCAGGATCAGAGGGCTGAGGCATATATTTGGACAATATCCTCCTCGTTCAGCTTGCGCGGATTGGTCACCAGGCAGGGATCGCGAAAGGCTTTGCCAGCCAGCATGGGAATATTGCCGCTGTTCACCCCCACCGGGCCCAGCGAGCGGGTGATGCCCACCCGCAGCCGGAAATTGCGAAGCGCCTGAACCAGGATGTTTTTTCGCGCATCGAGATCCACCTGATCCAGAGGCAGGTCCAGCATGCGCCCAATTTGCGTATAATCCTCCACGGCAGCCGTGAAATTGTAGCTCACCACATGCTCCAGCAGCAGGGCGTTGCATTCGCCATGCGGTAAATCCAGATACCCTCCCAGGCTGTGCGCCATGGCATGCACCGCTCCCAGGCTGGCGTTTGAAAAGGCCAGCCCGGCATACATGCTGGCCAGCATCATCTGCGTGCGCGCCTCAAGATCATGCGGGTTCGCTATCACCAGGGGCAAATAGTGCCAGATCAGGCGGATGGCCTCAGCCGCATGTAAATTGGTGACCGGCGAATGGGCATTTGAAACATACGCTTCAACGGCATGGGTCAGCGCATCCACACCGGTGCAGGCGGTCAGATAGGGATCCATGCTCAGGGTGGGTTCAGGATCCACCAGGGCGGCATCGGGGACCATGGTTTTGCTGATGATGGCGATTTTCACCTTGCGGGGGGTATCGTTGATGATGGCAAACTGCGAAACATCGGCCGAGCTGCCTGCCGTGGTGGGAATGCAGATCAGGGGCGGGCCCGGGTTGGGCACCTCGTCCACGCCTTCAAATTCGAGGATGTTGCGCTGATTGGCGCTGACAATGGCGATGCCCTTGGCGCAATCCATGGGACTGCCGCCGCCAATGGTGACGATGGCGTTGCAATGTTCGGTCCGGTACATCTCGGCTCCGGCCATCACCTCAAAATCGCGTGGGTTGGAATGCACCTGCTGAAACACCGCATATCCCAGCCCGTCCTGTTCCAGGCGTTCCAGCAGCGGGTTCACCCAGCCGGCCGCAATCACGCCGGGGTCTGTCACCACCAGCACTTTGCGCGCGCCAAAATTCAGGGCATAGCGCCCGGCCAGAAAACGCGCCCCCACGCCGAAGACAAATTCAGGGATCACAAATTTGCGGAGTTCCATGTGCTGCCCTCCTGCCAGTCAAGAAACCCCTGCCGCCGGAAATCCGGGGCAGGGGTTCAGATTCAGACGAGTGGGTCATCCACCCTGGACGTAATAAACTTCTTCGAAAGGCTGGATCACCACCCAGCCCTGGCCGGCAAATTTCATCTGGATGGATTCGCCGCTGCCGCGCCCAAGCAGGGTGCCCAGGCTGATATCTGTCTTGAGATCGGGCTGCAGGTTGCCCGACCAGGCTACCGTGGCGTTGGGGTCGGTGAAGACCGGCTGTTCGGGGGTCACGCGCAGGGTCAGGGGTTCGTAATAGGTGGTGATGGCCACCATGCCGGTGCCTGAAAGGCGCATATTGAACAGGCCGCCCGAAAGCATGCCAGCCACGCGCTTCATCAAGGTGATATCCCATTGGATGCTGGGTTCAAGGGCCAGAAGGTCGTGTCCGTTGACATAAATGGACTCGTTTTGCAGGTTGAGCACGCAGATTTTTTTGCCGTGATCCGCCAGGTACACCCGTCCGCGGCCTTCGGCTTTCATCAGCGAGGTGCCTTCACCGGTGAGCATCTTTTTGAACATTTTATCCACGCCGTGTTCCATAATGCCTTCGCGGGTGAATTTCACCTGGCCGGTGTAGCCGACCATGGAGCCGGCTTTCATCCAGGCCAAACCGTTCAAATTGATTTCCAGCATGTGCGGGCTTTCAATTTCAAACGGACTGTTGGCGGCATCATTCTGCGCCGTTGACTGCAAAAATTCCTGAACTGAATAACGTCCCATGGTATTCCTCTCCAAAAAGTGATTTTGACCATTGTATTGGTTTTTAAGCGTTTGCGCAACTGCTCGGGCTGCGCTTTGGGTCACAATTCGGTTACTTGTTCTGCTCCACCAGAGCCGATTGGATCTTTTTTATGGCGCTGCCGCGGATGACCTTAACGCCCACAATGGTGGTGGGCACAGCCATGGAGGTGGTGTTGCCCAGTCGGCTGCGATAAAGGTGTGCCATCACCTGCGCGCCGGTGCGGTTATTTGCAACATTCACCTGCAAATGAATGATATGGTTGGCCTGGAGATCACGCTCCAGATCTTCACAGGCCGGTCAGGTGTGGGTCATGAACACAATCACCGGCACGCCGGGCCACTGCCATTTAAGGCCCAGTTGATCCATGATCTGGTTGGTTTCTTCAAGCGAAGCGATGGGTTTATCCACCGGCGTCATGGCGAGGAAAAAGAAGGCCATCAGCCCCAATACCGCCAGAACCACCATCACGGTTGCAGTTCCACCCATCTGTTTCATTGTTTTTCCTCCTTTCTGCAGGGTATAACCATGTATATATACAGTATATCCGATTTTCAAATCCTTTTTCAATGCGGCATAGGCCAGCCTCAAAAAAACGTTTTCAAAAGAATGGGGAAATCAGGCAAGCTGTTGGATGAGTGCGCCCATCAAGTCATTTTGCGCTGCCAGACGCCCGTGCATTCGGCCAGAATGCCGCGGCCGTTTTCTTCGCTGCCCTTCAAGGCCATCTCTTCGCCAAAGAAGAAGGCGGCCAGCTCGCGGCCCTGCGCGGGGGAATCAAATTCTTAATCCGTGTGCATCCAGGTGGAGGTGAAGCCCTGCTCTTTCAACAGGTCATCATAAGGCAGCAGATGGGCAGGCGGGGTGGGGGCAAGAAAACATCCTATGACGTTTTTAGAAATACCCCTGGGCCGTTACAAACCACTAAGGATTTTGCGCCGCCAGCAGGGTTTTGTCAAAAAACTCGAGCATGCGCTTTTTGTACGCTTCTGTATCCGTGTAAAGCCCCAGGGTGTGCTGCGAATTGGGCAGTTCCCACACCGTCACATTCGCCTGCCCGGCCGCCATTTTCCAGGCCATGTAAGGTTCATCACCGGCGCCGGCGGCCACCAGCAGCACCGGGCGCGGGGCAATTTGGGCCACATTTTCCACCATCGAGGAAGGGGCCTGGCCGCACATCTCCGACATGGCCCAATCGTGCACCCACATCATCGGCACCATGAAAAACAGGGCCTGATAGGTGCCGGTGAGGGGGTAGTAATCGTCCACGCGGGTTAAAGCGGCACCGTCAGCCATCACCGCCTTTAAGGCGGGTTCCTTTGCCGCGCCCTGCAGCACGGCCATGCCCCCCAGCGAAAGGCCCAAACCGCCTACCCGTTCCGGGCTCACGTCAACACGGCTGCGCAGAAAAGCCACGCCCGCCTGCACATCCGCGCTGTTATCGTAGGACAGGTAGGTTGTGCCGCCGCTCTCGCCATGTCCGCGCATATCCAGCAGAAGCACCCCGTAACCCTGGCTGGCCAGTGCCGCCGCATGGTTCAAGGGCTGCATGCGGCTGCTGCTGGCGCCGTGCAGGGCCAGCACGGCTGCCCGGTTCTTAGAAGGGATGTACCAGCCCACCAGTTTGACGCCATCGCGGGTGGTGACGGTGACATCTTCATAAGTCATGCCAAAATCGGCCGGAGTCTGGAAAACCGCCTGGCGCTGCGGGTAAGCAATTTGCGCGGCATTGTAAATGGGAATGACGCCGTACACCACCAGGAGTGCCTCAAACAGCACAATGATCAACAGGCGGCGCAGCACCCATTTTTCATCCGGCATCACCCGGCGCAGCAGCCGGTCTCCGCCCCAGCCCAGCAGCGCGCCCAGTGCCAGCCCACCCAGAAACCACGGCCAAAAAACGCCCGTGCTGCCCAGGGCAGCGCCGATCACGCCGCCAACCAGGGTGTTGACGAACAGCGGGTTTCGCAGCAGTTTTCGCAGGGAGGGAATTTTCATGGCTGTTTTCCTTTAACCTTCAGCTTGAATAGGCTGTCCAGGCGCCGGATATGATATGCAGAAGCTGATACAAGACTTTAAAGTATCATCAGGCGCGGCGCCCGTCAAGCTGGTAAAAGCGGTGTTTTAAAGCTGGCAGGCCGGGCAGAAATAGCAGGCTCCGCCCAGGTACTGGATCTTTTCAATGGGCCGGCCGCAGGCCGGGCAGGGCTGGCCGGCAGTTTTGCTGCTCATCAGGCGTTGGTAGCCGCCCGGCTGGCCGAACAGGTTGGTTTCATCGTCGCGGCCGCCGCCAGCAATGGCCGCCTGTACCGTGCTGATGATGGCATCGTAAAGCTGGCGGCGTTGGGCCGGGGTCAATTCGGCCAGCGGGTGGCGCGGGTGCAGCCGGGCATTGAACAGGATATCCTGCGCCAGGGCATTGCCCAACCCGGGAATGAGCTGGTCCTGGGTCAGCAGGCTCTTTACGCTGCGTTTTTCGCCTTCCAGCAGCACATTGATCAGCACATCAAAATAGGGGAAGCTGAAATCAGGGTCCACAGGCGTGGGTTTCATGTCTTTCACATACTGCCGCTCCCGCTCCTTGCCGCTGTCATACAGTTCAAAAGCACCCCACATCTGGGTCAGGCCGCTCAGCGCGCTGCCATCTTCAAAAGTGATCAGGAGGTGATATTTTTCGGGGAGTTTGCTGTCTGCGGCGTGGTAGAGGATTTTGCCGCCGTTTTCACCAAACAGCAGCACGTAACCCGGCTCCAGAGGCACAAACAGCCATTTCCCCTGAGCGCGGGCTTCGCCCACCTTTTTTCCGGGAACCAGCGCGGCGAATTCTTCCGGCGCGCGGTTATACCAGACGAATTTATGCGGGCTGTTGCCCAGGCTGCCTTGCCGGATGATTTTTCCAGCAAGGGTGGCGTTGATTTGCCGGGCAAAGGTGATATATTCAGGACATTCAAACATGGGTTCTCCTTTTGAGGGGGCGCTGCCGCCGAGATGGATTTTGCGAGGATGCCTGATTATAGCACAATTGTTCTTGTATCAGGAACCACATTCACCCCTGGCCAGGGGTGAATGTGGTGGGGTGCTTCCCGGCTCACCCAGGTTTTTTTCAGGCTGGGCGCTCGTCTTCTTCCAGTTCGGCCGCCACGTATTGATAGACTTCATCCAGCCCGGGCTGCCCCACCCAGCCTTTCAACGCCTGCACGGCGGCAGCGCGCACCGGCGCCTTGCCCGCCAGCAGGTAGCTGACAAAATTGGCGGCGTGCGGCGCCTCGGCGGGTTTCACCCCGCGCGCTGCCACGGCTGCCAGGGCGCGCGTCACCGCCAGGGCCGGATCGGCGGCAGTTTTCAATACCAGGCTGGCTTCCAGTGCCAGGCGGCTGGGGCCAAACCGCGCGGCGGCCAGGGCCAGTTCCCGTTCCACGTCCGCTCGTTCCGGGGCCGGTTCAAATTTGTTGTAGCGGTCAAGCAGCAGGCAAAAGCGCGCGGCAGCCTCTTCCGGCAGTTCATCACCAAAAGGTGCCAGCATTTCCGCCGTCAGCAGCGGCACCGCCACCGGTTCAAGCGTATCGTGGTGAAATTCCAGCGTTTCCAGGGCCTCAGAAACCCTTTCGGGCTGGCCCGATTTGATATCCGCGATAATCTCTTCAGCCGTTCGCCACATCATGTTTCCCTTCCCTTACGGAATCACCACTGTTTTGTCTTTGGGCCAGCCGGCCTTTAGCTGCCCGCGCGCCAGCGGATCAACGCCTGGCGGGGTCAATTTGGAGGTGCCGTCCGTGTTCCAGACGCTTGGATATAAGGTGATGCGGTTGTTCCACGTCTCCAGCCCACCGCGCATTTTCTGGTAGCGGTCGGTGGCGCGGGTGATCACTTTTTTGATTTTATCGAGGGTGTCGGTGTTTTTTACCGAACTTTGCTTGGATTGAATTTCAGCCAGGCCTTCCTTGATCACCTTGCAGTAATCGCGCAGCTTGTAGGCATGGCCGGCGGGGCTGCGGAAGGGTTCGCCGTGCTCGGCCTCCCATTTCAGTGCCCATTCGCTGGTGCCGTCGCCCACCGAACCGGGGCGGTTGGTGCCGTCGGTTTCATCGCACAGGTGCGAAATTTGCTCCAGGCGCGCCTCCACCGATTCCACATCGGCGGCCTGTTTTTCCTTCAGGGCCTCGTCGAAATCCTCATCACTCATGGCCTTCTTAGTCCAGATGCTGTCGGCCTTGGCCTTGTCGTATTTGCCCGACTTTTTATCCCGGCAGGCATTGTCGCGGATGGGGACCGCCTTCGATTCGCCGTTCAGGGTGATGAACTGCGAATATCCCTTTTTGGCGGTGGGGTCCATGGCGTTCAAGCACTCTTCCCACCCATCAAACAGAGGTTCACGCTGAATGACCGGGGCTGGCGGCGCGCGGTGGAGATCGGCGGCCAGCGGGTTGAGCTGGCGCAGGATGCGCCCCGCCGGCAGGGCAGCCGGCGCCGCAGGCGGCCGCGCCAGCAAAGCCGAAACGGCCTGGTTGCCCAGGCTGCGCTGCAGCGAAAGGAACTCATCGGCGCGCAGCGCGCGCGGATTGGCGCGGGCCCGCTGCAGCAGGGCAGACTCAGGCAGCAGGCTCACCTGTGCAGACAGGGTGGGCAAGGCGGCCTGCGCCGCAGGGGAGCGGTGGGCAGGCGTTTTGTCTGTTTTTTGTACGTGTTCCTTGGGGGCCATGCATCCTCCCGCCGGTGATCCGGCCGTCCATCAGATCATGAGAGAAACAGGCGAAAAATCAAAGGGTATGATCATTATAGCATGCCCAAAAGAAAAGGCAAAACTGCTCAAGCATGTTCAAAAGACCTGCTCAACTGCTTTTTGCGCTTTTTTCTGAGTTAACGGTCACCGCATGGGGCGTTTTGGGCCCCAAAGCGGGCCCCAAACTCCCCATCCATTAACTTTTCCCCCGCCGACCTGCCCTCGCTACTGCGAGGGCGATGCGGGGGCCAGGGGGTGGGGAAGCATTGCAAGACAATTTTTTGGACTGCCCCTGAGCAATTACAAGAAAAGTACAAAACAGGCCCGGAGAAACCCGGGCCTGTGGAGGAGGGAAGCATCCCTGATGCTTTTACAACATTGGCATTTATTTCAGTCGATTTTGCCCAGCCAGCCGCGCCGCGTCATCCACTTGGCCAGTTCCAGCACCGGCACAATGCTGACGGCCATGCCAATGGTGATCAGCCAATCTTCCAGCGGCAGGTAATAGGTGCCAAAGGCGTCGTGCAGGAAGGGCACATAAATCACCAGGATCAGCATCAGCAGGTCCAGCAGCACGGCGTAGTTGAGCCACTTGTTGGCGAACGGCGCCTGGAAGATCGAATGGCGGTCCGAACGGAAGTTATAGGCCTTGAAGAACTGGATCAGCACCAGCGAGACAAAGGTCATGCTCATGGCTTCCTCGATGCTGCGGCCCGAGCCGGTTGCCCAGAGGAAAAGCCCCAGGTTGACCAGCGTGGACCAGAGGCCGCCGATGCTCATGAGGGTGACCACCGGGCGGGTGAAGATGCCGGTGCGCGGGTCGCGCGGCTTGCGCTTCATCAGATCTTTTTCAGCCGGATCAACCGCCAGCGCCAGCGCCGGCAGGCCATCGGTGGCCAGGTTGACGAAGAGGATCTGCACAGCCGAAAGGGGCAGGGGCAGGCCCAGCAGGGCTGAGCCGGCCATCAGGCCAATTTCACCGATATTTGAGGAGAGCAGGAACATCAGGTATTTCTTGATGTTGCCAAAAACCCCACGGCCTTCTTCAACCGCCGCGACAATGGAGGCAAAATTATCATCTGTCAGGGTCATGGCGGCGGCTTCCTTGGTGACGTCGGTGCCGGTGATGCCCATGGCGATGCCGATATCGGCTTTTTTCAGCGCGGGGGCGTCGTTTACGCCGTCGCCGGTCATGGCGGCGATGTGCCCGCGCGCCTGCCAGGCGCTGACCACGCGCAGCTTGTGCGCCGGTGAGACCCGGGCATACACGCTGATCTCTTCCACCTCGCGCTGCAGCTGCTCGTCAGATATTTCTTCCAGTTCGGCGCCGGTCAGCACCCGGTCGCCATTGCGCAGCAGGCCCAGTTCGCGCGCCACCGCCCGCGCCGTCACGGGATGGTCGCCGGTGATCATCACCGGGCGGATGCCGGCTTCGGCGCAGATGGCAATGGCGGCTTTGGCTTCGGCCCGCGGCGGGTCAATCATCCCGGCCAGGCCCAAAAAGGTCATGCCGCTTTCGGCGGTTTCGAGGGTGACATTCCCCTTTTCAGCCACGGCCAGCACGCGCAGGGCATTGTCGGCCATATCGTGGGCCTGCGCCAGAATTTCCTCGCGCCGGGCTTCATCCAGCGGAACCACGCCGTTTTCGGTCAGCACGCTGCTGCAGCCTTTGAGGATCACCTCGGGGGCGCCCTTGGCATAAGCGGTGATCCCGGCACCGGTCTGGTGCAGGGTGGTCATGCGCTTGGTTTCAGACGAGAAGGGAATTTCCTGCACGCGCGGCTGGGCGGCGTCGAGAGCGTCCTTTTCCAGGCCGGCCTTGGCGGCAGCCACTACCAGCGCCCCTTCGGTGGGGTCGCCTTTGATATTCCATCCCTGTTCCTCGCGGATCATGTGGGTATCGGAGGCCAGGGTGGCGGCCGCCAGGAATTGTATCAGCTCAGCCGAGGGGGTGAAGGGTGAACCATCGGCCAGGGAGAAGCCGCCCACGGGAGCATAGCCCGCGCCCGACACCATGATGCTGCGCCCGGCGGTGAAAATGCGCCGCACGGTCATCTCGTCGCGCGTCAGCGTTCCGGTTTTATCGGAGCAAATCACCGAGGTGCTGCCGAGGGTTTCCACAGCCGGCAGGCGGCGGATGAGGGCGTTGCGTTTCACCATTTTTTGCACGCCAATGGCCAGCGAAATGGTGACCACGGCAGGCAGGGCTTCGGGCACCACCGCCACGGCCAGGGCAATGCCGAAGATGAGCATTTCGATAAACGGCTGGCCGCGCAGCAACCCCAGGGCCACAATCAGGCCCACCACCACCAGAGCGGCCCGCGCCAACACCGCGCCGACCTTATCCAGGTTTTGCTGCAAGGGGGTCCTGCCGGTTTCAACGGTCTGCAGCAGCTGAGCGATTTTGCCAAATTCTGTCTGCATGCCGGTGCTGGTCACCAGGGCCTGCCCGCGCCCGTAAGTGACCGCGGTGCCGGCATAGACCATGTTCTTGCGGTCGCCCACCGGCAGATCAACCTGTTCAATGGCAGCGGTGTGCTTTTCCACCGGCAGCGATTCACCGGTGAGGGCAGCTTCTTCGACCTGCAGGTTGACTGCCTCAAGGATGCGCGCATCCGCCGGAACCCGGTCGCCGGTGCGCAGCAGGATCACATCGCCGGGGACCAGCTCGCGTGAAGGGAGCTTGATTTCCTGGCCGCCGCGCAGCACCGTGGCGGTGGGCGCAGCCATCTGGCGCAGGGCCTCAATGGCCCGCTCGGCGCGGTATTCCTGGACGAAGCCCAGACCCACCGCGAATAAAACGATAACGGCAATGACAATCGATTCGACGCCGTGGCCCAGGAAAAAGGAGACGAGGGTGGCGCCGAGCAAAATGAGGATCAGAATGTTATTGAACTGCTCCAGCAGGATTTTCCACGGCGAAACGCGCCGGGCGGCCTGCAGTTCATTGGGGCCGTATTTTTGCAGCCGGTCAGCCGCTTCGGCCGGGCTCAGGCCGGCTGGCGCACTGCCCAGCAGGGAATAGATTTCTTGAAGCGTCTGGTTGTGCCAGGGTTTAGGGGTCATAAGCAGTTTTCTCCTTCACTTTTTCAATATCCTCAAATGGAGGTGGTTGCAATTCAGGAGATGGTCTGCCGGTATACAACAAAAGACCACCGCCTTTGCGACGATGGTCTTGCCTTTTGTAAATCACAGCCAGGGAAAAATCCCGTGTTGGTGGCTGATGATACCCTATTTCTGGGCGGCTACTCCCCACCGGAGTAGATAAGATTATACAGGATGGCGGATCAAAAGTCAATATATTAGATAATATTCTAACATATCGGTTGATGACGCCGCGCCGCCAACCCTACATGCAGTTTTATCGCCAAACTACATCATTATGTGGTCTGTTTGTTGAAAGGATGGTTTATACTTTATCCGTAACACCATAAAGACAAGGCAGCATAAATTTTAATCATTCAAAAAGGAAAACAAGCATGAACTCTGCGCTTAAATGGCTGATCCCGGTTATTTTTATCCTCACCCTGGCGGCGGCCCTGGCTGGCGTGTGGCCGGCCGAAGGCAGCCCTTACCCCCTGACCACCTTTCGCGGCGAACAGGTGACCATCAACGCCCGCGGCCTCTATTACTGGGATACCTTCAACTCCACAGCCCAGATGCAGGCCAACGACCTGGTGACCCTGGTTCTGGGCCTGCCCCTGCTGGCGGTCTCCTTCTGGCTGTCTCTGCGCGGATCGCTGCGCGGGCGCTTTGTTCTGGCCGGCACGCTGGGCTTCATCCTCTACACCTACATCACCATGTGCTTTGGCGCCGCCTATAACCCCTTTTTCCTCCTCTATGTAGCCCTCTTCAGCCTGAGCCTGTTCGCCTTTGTGCTGGTGATGATGTCCTTTGATCTGAAGACCTTGCCGGCGCATTTTTCCAGCAAACTGCCGCGCCGCGCCATTGCCGGACTGCTGCTTTTTGCTGCAGCCTTTCTCTCGCTGGCCTGGCTGGGGCGCATCGCCGCCACTTTTGCGCCCGGCGCCATCCCGGCCCTGGATAACGTCACCAGCATGTTCATCCAGGTGATGGACCTGGGTGTCATTGTGCCCACCTGCATCCTTTCTAGCATCCTGCTGCTGCGGCGCAATCCCTGGGGTTACCTGCTGACCTCGGTGGGCATGATGAAGTTCCTCACCATGAGCATTGCCGTGACCACCATGGGGCTGAACATGGCCCGTCTGGGTTTGCCAGTCAGCCCGGTGGAACTGGGCGTCTTTCCTGCCATGGCCCTCGCCAACCTGGTGATGAGCGTCATCCTGCTGAAAAATATTTCCGAGACTTTGCCCGCCAGGGCAAGCTGATCTGCCAAAGAGCGGCCTCCATCTGGTCAAATGACCCGTATCATTGGAACTGACATGAAAAACACCCGCTTATTTCTTACCATCCTCATCGCCGCGCTGGCTGCCCTTTACGCCGGGGTTGGACTGTTTTCGCAGGGCGGACCTGGCCCGGGTAGTTTTACCACCCAGCATGGACAGGAGATCACCCTTTACGGGCGCGGTCTTTATGCCAGTGATTCGGCTTTTAAGGCGCTCATTTTCCGCGGCACCGACGCAGTGACCCTCTTTCTGGCTGTGCCTGCTCTGCTGGCGGCGGCCTTTCTGGATCAGCGCGGCGGTCTGCGCGCGCGCCTTTTTCTCACCGGCATGCTGGCCTATTTTCTCTATAACTCGGCTTCGCTCGCCCTTGGCGCGGCCTATAATCCCTTTCTGCTGGTTTATATCGCCTGTACATCGCTGAGCCTGTTCGCCTTTGTGATGGCCTTCCGTTCTATCGATCTGGCTGAATTGGCTCGCCGCACCTCGCCCCGCCTGCCTGACAGCCGCGCGGCTGAAATTGCCCGGGCCTTCAAGGAGCGCATTGCCAAAATTTTGTGGATCGGCCTGCAGCACGGGCACGACGCCCTGGGGCTGGGCGCCTGGGGCTGCGGGGCTTTTGGCAATGACGGCCGCCTGGTCAGCCGCCTTTTCCGCGAGACCCTGCTGGTTTATTTTCCCGGCGCATACCGCCAGGTGACCTTTGCCATTGTGGATTGGTCGGCTGAACGCAAATTCATTGGCCCCTTTGAACAAACCTTCCAGGCGGAGCTGACCTGAGCTGCGCCTGACCGGCGCATACCAGGGGCGCCAGGGCGGTCAGCCCGCGCTGCTTAAGCCGCTCTTCCAAATTCCAGTTGGGCCGGGATTGAAAAAAGTCCCTTTCCTCCCGCAAAACGGCCGCCGCGGCGGCGCCATCTCCGGCCAGGTAAAGCACCTGCGCCTTCAATCCATATCCGGCCTGTTGAAACCAGGCGCTTTTTTGAAAGGCGGCGGCTGAATCCAGCCCATCCAGCCGCTGCAGCAGCGCCGCGGTGACGGCCTGCAGCGGGTCAGCCAGGCGCAGCCTGTCGGCTTCGGATGAAAAATGCCACGCTGGCGGCGCCTCAGGCAGCAGTTTTTCAAGGCGCGCGCGGAAGTGACAGGCATATTCTTTGGGCTGCGGTTCAACCGCCCTGCCTTCCAGCGCGCAAATCGGGTCGAAATTCAAGCCCACGTTGATATAAAAGCACCCGGTTTCGCCCAGGTTGGCCGCCGAAAGCTGAAAATTCACCACCTGCATCACCTCGCCCTGGCGGCGGTGAAAGTTGAAGGCAGTCTTTTTGAAACCCGCCTGGCGCAGCAGCGGCGCAGACTGGGTGGTGACGAGTTGTTCGATGTTTTCTCGCGCATTCATGAATGGTTTGCCCTTTTCAAGCTGTCCGGCGCTCCCCAACGGCGCCATTTTGTGATAGGATAAAATCATTATATCCATGCTCATGTAAAACAGCCACTGAAAGAAACCCGCCTGTGCAAACCGCCACCTCTCCCCGCTTCATCCGCGCCTACCGCATCCTCTTTGCCGCCCTGGCGCTGGCCGCTGTGATCACCCAGTTTGTCCAATCGGTGATCATTCTGCACCGGCCGCCGCTCAACTTTTTCAGCTATTTCACCTTTCAGAGCAACCTTTTTGCCGCCGGGGTGCTGGCCTGGCTGGCCATTTTCCCCGGCCGGCGCAGCGACTGGATCCGCGGGGCAGCCGTGCTCTATATGCTGATCACCGGCGCCGTCTACAACCTGCTGCTGGCCGGGCTGCACGCCCAGCTGCAAACCACCATCCCCTGGACCAACGCCACCCTGCACACCCTCATGCCGGTGGTTCTGCTGCTCGACTGGCTGATCGATCCGCCAACGGCGCGCCTGCCCTTCAGACAGGCCCTGCTGCGCTGGATGATTTACCCTTATCTCTGGCTGGCCTATACCCTGGTGCGCGGGCCGCTGGCCGGCTGGTATCCTTATCCCTTCCTCAACCCGGCCCAGCCCGGCGGCGGCCTGACCGTGGCGGCTTACTGCGTGGGCATCAGCCTGGGGACTTTCGCGGCCATTTGGCTGGTGCTGCTGCTGGGCCGCCGGGTGCGCCTGCTGGTATCCTGAGGCTGCAAGCAGACCTGGCTGGCTGGAGATGGACAATGGGGAAAAAGATGAATATCCTGAAACGGCCTGTTTGCCTCCCTTTGACATTCGTATTTATTTTTTCCAGACATTCGGACATCTGCACGTAGCAGCGGTCCAATAGCACTGAAATGTTTTTGTTTCGGGCTTCCGGTGCGCTTCCCGCTCATCATAAAGAGGGCAGGCAACCGGCTCATGATCTCAAAAAATCAAAAAAAGTCACCTGTTGCGGAATTTAACTTTCTGTGCTAAAATCGGCCGCAATGAAAACCGCTCTTTTTTCTTCCTGCCTGCATCACCATCATCATGGTCATAACCGGACACCCTACCGGGCAGGAGTGGTTTAAGCAGGTCTGACCCCCAAAGTTTTTTCAGACACAATCGCATTGCAAAACCCCAGGCGCTTCCCGGAAGGGAAGCGTTTTATTTTTGTTTGTCTCAGGAGGTGTGATGGTTAACAGGGAAAATGAAATCCGTCTGGCGCTGCCCAGCAAGGGTCCGCTGGCTGAGCCCGCCCTTGAACTGCTGGCGGCGGCCGGGTTGAAGGTCTATAAGCCCAACCCGCGCCAGTACAGGGCCGTGATCCCCGATTTGCCGGGCCTGGTGGTGCTGTTTCAGCGCCCGGGCGATATCGTCATTTCGGTGCGCGACGGCAGCGTTGATTTTGGCGTCACTGGCGGCGACGTGGTGGCCGAACACCGCGGCGAAAACGGGCATGTGCTGGTCATCCACCCCGGGCTGGGCTTCGGCCACTGCAGCCTGCAGATCATCGTCCCCGAAACCTGGGAGGATGTCAATGATATGGCCTCATTGATGGCGCGCGGGGCAGCCCTGGGCCGGCCTCTGCGCGTGGCCACCAAGTTCCCCAACCAAACCCGCGCTTTTTTTGAGCAGCGCGGCCTGTCTCACTTTGAGCTGATTTTTGCCGAGGGCACCCTTGAGATTGCCCCCACTATCGGTTATGCCGACCTGATCAGCGACCTGGTTTCCACCGGCACCACCCTGCGCGACAACCGCCTCAAGCCGCTCAGCGACGGCGCGGTGCTGCGTTCGCAGGCGGTGCTGGCGGCCAACCGCGAGCGGCTGAAGCAAAACCCGGCCGTGCTGGGCATGGCACGCACCCTGCTGGAATTCATTGTTGCCACGCTGCGCGGCGAGGAAAATGTTTCAGTGTTCGCCAACATGCGCGGCGATTCAGCCGAAGCCATTGCCGGACGCATGTTCAGCCAGCAGACCATCGGCGGGCTGCAGGGCCCCACCCTTTCGCCGGTCATCACCCGCCAGGGCGAGTGCTGGTTTGCCACGCATCTCATTGTGCGCAAGCGCGAGCTGGCCCAGGCCATTGCCGAGCTGCGCAGCGTGGGCGGCAGCGGGGTGGTGGTTTCGCCGGTGCTGTATATTTTCGAAGAAGAGCCGCAGGAGTACCGCGAGATGCTCCGGCAGATGGAGGCCTGAAATGTTAAAGATTTACGATGTGGAAACGGCCCGCCAGGGCATTTTGAAACGCCAGCCCATGAGCCTGATGGCCTTTCCGGCCGCCGTGCAGGCGCGCACTGAGGCGCTTTTTGGCGCCGGGGTGACGCCGCAAATGGCCGTGACGCAAATTCTGCGCTCGGTGCAGCAGGAGGGCGATGCCGCCCTGCGCCGCTGGTCGCTGCTGCTGGACCGGGCTGTTGTGGACGATTTCAAGATCCCTTCCGGGGCGCTGCGCGCCGCCTGGGCGCAGACGGAGCCCGCCCTGCAGGAAGCCCTCAGGCTGGCCGCGGGGCGCATCCGCCAGTTTCACGCCCTGCAGCCCCTGCCCAACTGGCAGACGGAGCAAATGGGCGGGCGCCTGGGCCAGCGCGTGACGGCGGTTGAAAAGGTGGGGGTGTATGTGCCGGGCGGGACGGCGCCCCTGCCGTCTTCGCTGCTCATGGCCGTGATTCCGGCCCAGGTGGCCGGGGTGAGCCGCATTGTGGTGTGCACCCCGCCCAACCCCAGCCCGGCCGTGCTGGCAGCGGCCCACCTCTGCGGGGTGAATGAGGTGTTTCAGGTGGGCGGAGCGCAGGCTGTGGCGGCCCTGGCCTTTGGCACCGAAAGCATTCCGCGCGTGGATAAGATCGTTGGGGCCGGCAATTTGTTTGTCACCCTGGCCAAGCAGCAGGTCTATGGGCTGGTGGGTCTCGACGGCCTGGCCGGACCCACCGAAACGGCGGTGATTGCCGACGACAGCGCCAACCCGGCCTGGGTGGCGGCGGACCTGCTGGCGCAGGCGGAGCATGACCTGCTGGCCAGCGCCATCCTCTTTACCCCGTCCTCAGACCTTGCCGGGGCGGTGCAGGCCGCGGTGATGGAACAGCTGAGTGGGCTGGGCCGCGCTGACATCATTCGCCAATCGCTGGAAAACGCCAGCGGCATTGTGCTCACCCCTGACCTGGACACGGCCGCCGCCCTGGCCAGCGATTATGCCCCCGAGCACCTGTGTTTCGCCGTGCGCAATCCGCAGAAGGTCGCCGAACGGGTGCGCAACGCCGGCGGATTTTTCCTTGGCGAGGGCTCCTTTGAGGTGCTGGGCGATTACGTGGCCGGTCCCAGCCATGTGATGCCCACCGGCGGCACGGCGCGCTTCGCCTCGCCGCTGAATGTGATGGATTTTGTCAAAATCACCAGCCTTGTCGCGCTGGATCCAGCCACCAGCCGCGTCCTGAGCGCCGCGGCCGTCCGCATCGCCGCTGTGGAACAGCTCAGCGGGCATGCCGCCGCTGCCCGTTTCCGCGCGGAAGGAATATAAAGGAGGTCAGCATGTTTGATGTCACCACGTTGATGCGCGGGCATATCGAGGATATGCCTGCTTACGAACCCGTTCAGGCTTTTGAGCAGATGGCGCGCCAGCTGCACTGCCCGGTGGAAAAAATTATCAAGCTCGACGCCAACGAGAATCCCTACGGAGCGCACCCGGCGGTGGGCCGGGCCCTGGCTGCGCTGAACGGCGCGCACGTCTATCCCGATTCCGGCTGCACGGCCCTGCGCGAAGCCCTGGCCGCTGCCCACGGCATCCCCGTTGAAAACATCATCGCCGGGGCTGGCTCGGATGAGCTGATTGACCTGATCATGCGCCTGCTGGTGGACCCGGATGATGTGATCCTCAACTGCCCGCCCACCTTCGGCATGTATGCCTTCGATGCCGGTCTTTACCGCGCCCGGCTGGTGCAGGTGGCGCGCCGCCCCGATTTCAGCCTTGACCTGGAGGCCATTGAGAACGCCGTGGCGCAGGAAAAACCCAAAATTCTCTTTCTGGCCTCGCCCAACAATCCCGATGGCAGCCTGATCCCCGCGGCGGCAATTGAGCGCCTGCTGAAACTGCCCGTGCTGGTGGTGCTTGACGAAGCCTATATCGAATTTGCCGGGGCCGGCCGTTCCTTTATTGGCCGTGTGCCCGAACAGGATAATCTGGTGGTGCTGCGCACCTTCAGCAAGTGGGCCGGGCTGGCCGGGCTGCGCGTGGGTTACGGCGCTTTTCCGGCGGCGCTCGCCCCGCACCTGTGGAAGGTCAAGCAGCCCTACACGGTTTCGGTGGCCGCCAGCACCGCCGCCCTGGTTTCGCTGCAGCACGCGGATGAGCTTAACCAGACCGGTCAGCGCCTGGTGGCGGAGCGCGAGCGCCTGCTGGCCGGGCTGCGCCAGATTTCCTACCTCAGCCCGCTGCCTTCGCAGGCCAATTTCATCCTCTGCAAAGTGGAGGACCGCGCCGCCCTCGAGCTGAAACATTCCCTGGCCTGGATGGGCATTCTGGTGCGCTATTTTAACCAGGCCGGGCTGAAAAATTTCATCCGCATCAGCGTTGGCCGCCCGCAGGATACCGATGCCCTGCTGGAAGCCCTGCGTTATGTGGCCTAGAAACCTGACGGCCCGGCAGAAAGGAGAACAACATGCGCGCAGGTGAAATCAACCGCAAGACCAATGAAACCGAAATAGCCGTGCGCTGGACGCTGGATGGCAGCGGCAGGCACCAGATTGACACCGGTCTCGGCTTCCTCAACCATATGCTGGCGCAGGTGGCGGTGCACGGCCTGTTTGACCTGGATGTGACCGCCCGCGGCGACCTGGAGGTGGACCCCCACCACACAGTTGAGGATACGGCCCTGGCGCTGGGGCAGGCCCTCGACCAGGCTCTGGGCAGCCGCGCCGGCATTGTGCGCATGGGCTCGGCTTATGCGCCTATGGATGACGCCCTGGCCTTTGTCTGCGTGGATCTTTCTGGCCGGCCTTACCCGCTGATCCAGGCCGAATGGCGCGCGCCCGTGCTGGGCGGCATTCCCACCAGCCTTTTTGAGCATTTTCTGGCCTCGCTGGCGGTGGCGGCCCGCTGCAACCTGCACGCCCGCGTGCTCTATGCCCGCGACGACCACCACCAGGCCGAAGCGCTTTTCAAAGCCCTGGGCCGCGCGCTGGATGCTGCCGTGCAGCTCGATCCGCGCCGGGGGAGCCGCCTGCCCAGCTCGAAAGGTGTTCTCTCATGATTGCCCTGGTGGATTACGGCGCCGGAAACCTGCGCTCGGTGGAAAAAGCCCTGGCTGCCAGCGGCGCCGAAGTGCGCCTGGCGGGCTCGCCGCAGGATATTCTTGCCGCAGATAAAGTGGTGCTGCCGGGCGTGGGCGCTTTTGCCGACTGCATGGCGGGTTTGCAGCAGCGCGGCCTGACGGCGGCGCTGCGCCAGGCTGTGGCTGAAAACCGGCCTTTTCTGGGCATTTGTGTGGGCATGCAGCTTCTTTTTGAAACCGGCGAAGAAATGGGCCGGCATGCCGGGCTGGGCTTGCTGGCCGGGCGGGTGCCGCGTTTTCCCGCGGGCAGTCTGAAAACCCCTCAAACCGGCTGGAATCAGATCTTTTTTGACCGGACGCACCCCCTGCTGAGCGGTCTTGAAACCGGCTGCTATGTCTATTTCAACCACAGCTACTACTGCGCTCCGGCGGACGCCGGGGTGACCCTGGCCCAAACCACCTACGGGCTGACCTATGCCAGCATGGTGGCGCGCGGCCGTCTCTATGGGGTGCAGTTTCACCCTGAAAAAAGTCAGGCGGTGGGGCTGCGCATTTTACGCAATTTTGTGGAGCAAGGCTGATGAGTGATTTTACCGTTTTTCCTGCCATCGATATCCGCCAGGGGCGCGTGGTGCGCCTGGCCCAGGGCGACGCCGCCCGCGAAACCATCTATGCCGCCGACCCTGCCGGGACGGCGCGGCGCTGGCTGGATGCCGGTGCTGCCTGGCTGCATGTGGTCAACCTTGACGGCGCCCTGGAGCAGCCCGATGCCCTGAACCACCGCGCCCTCGCGGATGTTCTGGCCCAGGCGCAGGGCCGCGCCCGGGTGCAGTTCGGCGGCGGCCTGCGCAGCCTGCCGGCGGCCGCCCTGGCCCTGGAAATGGGCGTCAGCCGCGTGGTGCTCGGCACCCTGGCCGCGCAGGACCCGGCCAGCCTGCAGCTCCTTTTGCGGCGCTTTGGCCCTGCCGCCGTGGCGGTGGGGGTGGATGCCCGCGGCGGGCAGGTGCAGGTGAGCGGTTGGACCCGTGCCGCAGAGCAGGATGTGCTGCCTTTCTGCCTGGGGTTGAAGCAGCTGGGCGTTGAGACCGTGATCTACACCGATATTGCCCGCGACGGACTGGAAACCGGCGTGGATGTGGGCACGGCGCGCCAGATTGCCAGCCTTTGCCAGCTTGAGGTGATTGCTTCGGGCGGCGCGGCCGGACTGTCTGATATCCGCAGCGCGCGCCAGGCCGGCCTGGCCGGGGTGATTGTGGGGCGCGCCCTGTATGAAGGGCGTTTTCAGCTCGCGGAGGCGCTCTCATGTTAGCGCAGCGCATCATTCCCTGCCTGGATGTGAAAGACGGCCGGGTGGTGAAGGGCGTGCAGTTTGTGCACCTGCGCGACGCCGGAGACCCGGTGGCCCAGGCCCGCCTCTATGACCGCATGGGCGCGGATGAACTGGTGTTTCTGGATATTTCCGCCAGCGCCCAGGGACGCGATACCACCGTGGAAGTGGTGCGGCGCGTGGCGGACCAGGTTTTCCTGCCCCTGACGGTGGGCGGCGGCATCCGCTCGGCAGCGGATATGCGCCGCTTGCTGCTGGCCGGCGCTGATAAAATCAGCATCAACACGGCCGCCGTGCTGCGCCCTGAACTGCTCAGCGAAGGGGCAGCGCGCTTTGGCAGCCAGTGCGTGGTGCTGGCGGTGGATGCGCGGCGCCGTGCGCAAGGCGGCTGGGAAGTGTATACCCACGGTGGGCGCACGCCCACCGGCCTGGACGCGGTGGAATGGGCCTGCCGCGCGGTGGAACTGGGGGCCGGTGAAATTTTGCTCACCAGCATGGACTGCGACGGCCGTCTGACGGGCTATGACCTGGCCCTGACCCGCGCCGTGGCTGAAGCCGTGCCCGTGCCGATCATTGCCAGCGGCGGGGCCGGCACGGTGGAAGATTTTGCCGCCGTGCTGGATGCAGGGAAGGCCGACGCTGCCCTGGCAGCCTCGCTCTTTCATGACCGCAAGCTGAGCATCGCTGCGGTCAAGCAGCACCTGCTGGCCTGCGGCCTGCCCATCCGGCCGGTGTTTGCTGAAATTTCAACGGAGGAAGACGATGAATGAGGCGGCTGTTTCGCTGGATGAGCTGCGCTGGGATGAGCGCGGCCTGCTGCCGGCCGTGGCGCAGGATGCGCAAAGCGGCCAGGTGCTGATGGTGGCCTGGATGAACCGCGCCGCCCTCGACCTGACCTGCCAGACTGGCCTGGTCCATTTTTGGAGCCGCAGCCGCCAATCCCTGTGGCTGAAGGGCGAAAGTTCGGGGCATTTTCTGCGCCTTTGCGAGCTGCGCGTGGACTGCGACGCCGACACCCTGCTGCTGCGGGTCAACCCCGCGGGACCCGCCTGTCACACCGGCGCAGCAAGCTGTTTCTATCGAAAACTGGAGTCAATATGCTGAATGAATTATCTGCTTTGATTGAACATCGTAAAAAAGAACCCCTGGAAGGTTCCTACACCTGCAAATTGTTTGCCCGGGGTGAAGATGTGATCCTCAAGAAGGTGGGCGAAGAGGCCATGGAAGTGATTCTGGCGGCCAAGGGCCAGGGCCGCCAGCGCCTGGTTGAAGAAACCGCCGACCTGCTCTACCATCTGCTGGTGATGCTGGCGCAGTATGGTATCAGCCTGGCGGATGTGGAAGACGAACTGCGCGCGCGCCATGCGGCGAAAAGCGGCGGTTGACCTCCCTTCACGCAAATTCTGGCTAAAAAGACAGAGCGGCCGTCATTGGCTGCCCTGTCTTTTTAATGAGCAGGTGCGCAGGTTTCACCCGTTGATGATGCTGAAACAGCCGCCAGCTTCCTTCACATGCCAGTTTTAAAACAGCTGGTAAAGTTGCCCTATCCGAGGTATAGTATAAATATCAATTCAACACAAAAAAAAGTACTCTTTGGAGGAAATATGAAACAAAAAATTATTCCCTTGCTGGGGATCTGCCTGATATTGGCGCTGGTTTTTGCCGTCAGCGCACCCGGAACCAGTTATGCGCAGATTCTGGAAGTCACGCCTGACCCCGGCGTTGACAGCGAAGGTTCTGTTTTGCTGCCTGCACCGTTGATGGAGAGCGAACCTGCCGGCGAAACCTGCAATGACCCGAACCTCATTTTTTGCTCGGCCCCGGCGGTTAACTGGCAACAAGTGAGCTCTCTGCCGGTGGCGGTTTATGGCGCAGCAGTGGTCACCGATGGATACTACCTGTACGTAATCGGGGGAGGTGACGGCAGCCCGTCTGACCAGTTCTTGCGATACAACCCTGCGGCAAACATCTGGACCGCTCTTCCCAACCTTCCAGTGGCCAGTCTGGATGGAATGGCGTTTTATCTGGATGGGAAAATTTACTACGTCGGGGGGTTTGACCTTTCAGTTGTCCAAAAAACGGTCTATATCTACTCGTTTGTCACCGGCACCTGGACCAGCGGCGCTGATATGCCAGAGGCGCGTCACCAGATGGGCGGCGGTATCTATAACCATAAGATTTATGTGGCGGGCGGTTATTTAACCAATGAGCTTCCTTCAGTTAGGAATCAGCTCTGGGAATATGATCCGGCTTTAAATTCATGGAGCGCCAAAACGACGATGCCGATCGGCGTCTCTGGCCCGGCATCCGGTGTGTTCGGTTATCACCTCTATATTCTTGGCGGCCGAAAAGCTGACGGAGCCAGCCTGAACACCGTATATATTTATGATTTTCTTTCAGACACCTGGTCCACAGGAGCCAATATGCCCACCGCGGTCAATTATCCCGCCAGTGTTGTCTATAACAGCCATATCTGGTTGATGGGCGGGGGAAATCCCTTTATGACCGGCGATACCGGCGTTTCCAACGACCCTCAGGCTCTGGGGGTCACCCAGATATATGATCCCATCCGGAACACATGGGCTTATGGGCCAAACCAGATTTTGGCCAAATCATTCCATAACGGTGCTGTGATCGGCCAGAGCATTTATACAGTCGGCGGATTTGCATCTGGCGCCTCATACCTGGTTGAAAGATTGACCCAGAAGCCAATGAAAATTCTGATCATTTATGCTGATGCACATGTCGCACCTGCAAAATTGCGCATGGATTTGCTGGCCACCCCGGGCGTCGGCCAGGTGGATGTGATGAATGGCCAGACCATCTCACCGACCTCTGCCCATCTGCTCAACTATGATCTGGTGGCGGCGTTTTCAAACGGGACTTATGCCAACCCCGATTCTGTTGGAACGGCTCTGGCTAATTATCTGAGCGGTGGGGGAATTGTGGTGGAGATGCCGTTCAATTTTTCTTCAGGCTATGCGCCCGGTGGGTTGTGGGCGGCCGGGAATTATTCACCCTATATCACCAGCACCAATAAATTTTCTGAGGTCACCTTGAGCCTGACGGGATCCACTCATCCCCTGTTTCAGGATGTCAGCACCCTCACGGCCTATTATCACACCACCCCCGATTTATCTATAAACGCTGTCAGCCTGGCCAGTTGGAGCGATTATACATCGGCGGTTGCCGTGAAGGACAATGTGGTGGCGATTAATGCCTATCTGGGCGATTATTCTGGACGCTGGGGCGGCGATTTCGCCCAAATCATTGTCAATGCCGGAAACTGGCTGTGGCGGGGAAATATGGGCTGTGAAAGGTCGATTTGCAATGATCCGATTCGGATCACCGATTCTCTCGGCGCTTCAGATGCCACTCAGACATCTCGACTGTTACGCGATGATCCTGAGAACACCTGTGCGGCGCCGCAAAGCTGCTCCGTTTACGCCTCAACAGACGTGGTGCGTTATAACGCTTACGCTTTTATAAATAATTCGGATGCTTCACAATGTGTCAACGTCACCGTTGTCAACGAAAGCTGCGGCACAGTGCAGCTTCAAAGCGCCACCTATCTCAACAGTTATGACCCTAATAATCTCTGCGCCAACTTCCTTGGAGATATTGGCAGTACGGTAACGGGTACCAATTCGTATTCTGTGACGGTGCCTGCCTGGACAAAATACACGGTGGTGGTGAATACGGTAAATCCAGCGGCGTCCTGCTCGACCTATCAGTTGATTGTGGAACCAGGAGAATGCCCGATTAAGAAGATTGCACTGCCAGCGGTATTCAAGTATATCGGACTTAGGCAAGACGAGAGGGTTGACGAATGAAGAGGAAGTCGGTATGGTTACGGCATGGAACCCCAAAAAGAGCCAGTAACCCATATTGATTATTGTCAATACCCGCTGGTGGGCCAGATCAATGACACGCTCACCAACCAGGCAGCTCACACCGAGAAATTCAGCCACGACTGGCACACAAGACCATCGTCGAGTGGAAAGTCTGACATGGAGTGGCATCGAGCAGCAGTGCCGCAAAGCAAGCATTGTCAGGAACCGGATCGGCTGCGTCAGGTTGGTGCGGCTTCGCCTTAAGCAAGCCGCTCATGAAATGCAGCGAACCATTTATCAGGTCAGGCACAGCTTGCTGAATGGTTATCTGCGCCAACAACGCAAATCACCTGCCGTTCTCATGTGTCTTGCGTAAGTCCGAGGGATTTTATAAACGAAAGAACCGTTCAGGCATGACAAAAAAGCTGCTTAGACCGTTCCCAGAAAATCCCTGCCTGCCCTCTTGCTCTTGCCAGGGGCGTCAGAGGGGCGCCGAGAGCGAGCATCACTTGCAAGGCTTTCAAGCTGGCTTCGACCCTCTTCGAGGGCAGGCAAAGGCTCAGCCAGCGGCATTTAGCTACCGGCCTGAGCAGTTGCGATAAAAAATATCGCATCACAAGCTCTAACTGTGTAAAAAGTACAGGGTGGACCGCATGATCCACCCTGCAAACTGGTTCAGGCTGGCGGCATCAGGGCGCGCAGGCGCGCCGCCCGTTCCGCCAGAACCGCTTCGGGCAGATTGGCCGTCTGGATCAGGTCCACCTTGTTGCCCAGCATCAGGTAGCCGCGTCCCACAGGGTATTCCTGGCGCAGCGCCGCGTTGGAAAGCTTGATGTCGGTGATTCTCACCTCCAGCTCGCCCGGCTGCAGCACAAAGGCCGAGCGGGCGCGCCGGAAGTAAGCCGTCAGGTCGGCGGTGGTTTCCTGCAGGTCGTTGGAGGTGCCCGCCACCACCAGGAAGGTGCGCGTGTTGATGCCATATTTGGCAAAGTTGACCAGTTTCACCTGGCGGTCGCGGGGGAAGCGCACGGTGTCAAAATCATCCACCACCACAATTTGCGACGGTCCCAGGCTGGCCGACATGGCGCCGATATCCCCGTTGGGGTCGGCCTCGGCCATCTTCTTCAGGCGTTCATAACGCTGCTTGGCCTCGTCTTCAATGGCCGCCAGAGCCGTATCCAGGCGGAACTCGTTATCCACCAGCATGCGCACATGCGGCAGGTCGGCCAGGCTGTTCAGGCTGCGGTTGCGCAGGCCAATCACCATCATCTGCACCTCGGCCGGGCTGTATTTCTCGGCGATGCTCCACAGCCACAGGCGCAGCAGGTTGGTTTTGCCGCTTTGGGCGGGGCCGCAAACCAGAAAATGCGGCTGGCCCAGGCTGGCGTAATCAACCGGTTTCCACTGCAGGCGGCGGTCGTCTTTGCCCAGGCTGATGCGCGGCAGTGCGCCAGGGTTCTGCGTCCAGGTTTTGCCGGCGGGCTGCCATTCGGCCGGCATATCGGCAGACTGGAGGATATTGGGCAGAATTTCAATGCCCGGCACACCGGGTTTGCCCCAGCCGCGCGCCAGTTCCTGGGTGTAGCGCATGATCTGGACGGCCATTTCATCTTCAGGCATGGGAATGATGCTGCCGCCATCTGGGGCAATCTGTCCCATGGGCAGGGCGGCCTGAAATTCCAAAATCGGCTCGGTGGAGCGTTCGCGCACCAGGCCGCGTCCGGGCAGCGGGTCGGGCAGAGAGCCGGTCACGCGCCCCACCAGATCGCTGTAATCGCCCGCTTCGCTCAAATGCAGAGCCAGCCGCCCCAGGCACAGGTTGCGCAAGCTCATTGGCGTGCTGGTCACCTGGTCGGCCGCCACAATCAGATGCAGGTTCAGGCCCAGGCCTTCGCGGGCAATGCGGGTGAAGACCAGAATTTCATCCGGAAACAGCGATTTCAGTTCGGCGAAGCCGTCAATGATATAGAGCACATGCGGCAGCTTGCCTTCCTGGTGGGTGGCGCGCATTTGAATGCGGTAATCAATATCGTCGCTAATCTGGTCGAGGAAACGGCGCAGGTGAATCGGCGTGTTGACGTTGAGGATGTTGGCCACATGGGGCGCGTCTTTGAACACGGCCAGGCTCTGCCCGCCAAAATCGAGAATGTGAATGTGAAGCTGGTCGGGGGTGGCGTTGGCAATCATGGTGCGCACAATAGACTGGATGAGGGTGCTGCGGCCGCTGCGCGGCGCGCCCATGATCAGGTAATGCTGGGTTTGCAGGTCCACCCACAGGGGGCGGCGCTCCTGCTTGTAAGGATCATCCAGCAGGCCCACCGGCACCTTGAGGAAATGATCGCTGCTGAGAGCCGGATCTCCCTTGAAAACCATGCGCCCGGCTTCTGGAGCCCACTGCCAGGCATTTTCGATGGAAAACTCGCGCCACAGCTCTTCGATGGCCAGCGATTTCGGCAGCGACTCAGGCCACTGCGGCGCCTTGGGCGCCAGCTGCATCATGCGCTCCACCACCACTTCCAGCTCGGTGCGCCCGCTCACGGCGCGGGATGAGGCATCCTGCCCGCCCGAACGCGATTTGCCCGGGGTGGCGCCGGCGGCCATGCCGATGGCGCGCACAATTTTGGCCTTGTTAAGGGTGGTGGTGTCCATTGTCTCTGCCGAGCGGTAGGGGTAGGCGGTGTTGGCGGCCTGGAACAGCTCCAGCCGGTCGGCGCCCACGCGAATATAGCAGCGCCCGGGCAGGTTGGTGGGCAGCAGCGAGGCATCGGGCACGCCGATCATTTCGCGGCTGTCGCCTGAGGTGGCCACGCGCAGGCAGATGCGGAATTTCAGGTTGGCCCACACCTTGTCTGAAATGACGCCGCCCGGGGTCTGGGTGGCCAGAATCAGGTGCATGCCCAGGCTGCGGCCGATGGCCGCCAGCGAGTTGATTTCGGTCATGAATTCCGGCATGGCCTTGGCCATTTCGGCAAATTCATCAATCACCACCACCAGGCGCGGGAAGGGCGGCAGGTTTTGCTTCTTCATATTCGCGTGGTAGGTGGCAATATCCTTGTAACCCACCTTGGCCAGTTCCTTCTGGCGGCGGCGGCCTTCAGCCTTCAGAATGGCCAGGGCGCGGTCCACCAGGCGGCCCTGCAGGTTGGTGATGACGCTGATGGTGTGGGGCAGGTCGCGGAAGGCTTCGGCGGTGGAGCCGCCTTTGAAGTCGATCAGCACCAGGTTGATCTCGGAGGGGGAATGGGTGAGTGCCAGCGAAAGGATGACCGATTGCAGCAGCACCGATTTACCGGCGCCGGTGGTGCCGGCCACCAGGCCGTGCGGGCCGTCGCGGTCTTCCAGCAGGTTCAGCCACACCGGCTCGTGGTTCTGCTTCTGGCCGATGAGAATGGACCAGGTCTGGTCATCGGGGCGGGTTTGCCAGCGGTTCAGCACGTCAATTTCATCCACGCTCAGCCAGGTCTTGCCTTCACGGGCAAACAGGGCGTCGATCAGGCGCACATTGGTCGGGATGTTGGCCACGGTGCGCGTGCTGCGGCTCTGGTGCTTGTAGGTGAGCATGCGCGCCATTTCCATGGCTTCTTCGCGGCTGACCATGTCGCCTTTACAGGTGAAAATGACCGGGTTGGCGTCGCAGGTGGCAAACTTGATCGAGTTGGCCATCAGGCCTTCAATGCGCGCCTTGCAGATATCCGGCACATCGCGCCCGCTGCCTTCAATATCAATGATGGTGATGCCCGCGCGCACCGCGTTTTCCATCAGGTAAGAGGCGCTGGTTTCGCGTTTCAACATGTCATACTGGTCAATGATCAGCACGTAATGCGGGGTTTTCACTTCATCGGCGTTTTTGTTTTCGTCTTCCGTCATCATGCGGTGGCGGATCACCCCCACCAGGTCGTTGAGCAGCAGTTGGGCGGCGTCAAGGCCGAAGGCCATGCTGCGCCCGGGCAGGTCTGGCTTCAAAGGCCCGGTGTGTTCCGGCCAGGCCAGCCAGTCCCAGTCGCGGGCGTAATTTTCCTGCGAAATCAGCACAATGTGCAGTTCATGAGGGGCATGGTGGGCGATCATGTGAATGATCATGGCGTAAACCCGTCCCAGCACCGTCTGGCGGTCGCCGCCCCACATGCCAATGGAAACCACCTCGCGCAGGTTGATGGTCACCGGCACATCGTCCAGCAGGCGGTTGGCTTCATAAAGCGCCACCGTCTCTTCGTAACGCGGGGCCATAGGATCGATGTTTTCGGGCAGCTCCAGCACCACAGTCGGATTCACCGTGCCCACCCCCAGGCGCAGGGCTGAAAAATCAGGGTCAGTTGGGCGGCGCTCCCACAGGCGAATATCGTTGGCTTCAATCAGGGTGCGCACTTCATCTATTGAGGGGTCGCGCAGCTGACGGGTGCGTTTTTCTTCGTTGCGGAAGCGCTTCAACTCATCCATTTTTATCTGGATCAGGGTGGTGAAGCGCTTGTCCTGGTCTTCCTGGGCTTTTTTTTGGGTGCCGGCCTGGCTCTGATACATGTACAGTGCAGAAAAAATGGACACCCCGGCCATGATGGTGGTCGGCAGCATGGTCCACATGTTGCGGTCCTGCACAAAGGCGAGCAGGGCAATGATGATCATGGAAAGCAGCATGCCCAGGCCGGGTAGAATCATGGCAATGACGCTGCGCGTGCTGATGGGCTGCGGCACCGGCGGGGCCGGCAGGACGATTTTTCTTTCGGGCAGGGGATGCTGCAATCGCGGCGGGCGGTTAAACCGGTCATTCTGCACCGGCTGCCCTCCAGGATGACTGCCCGGTCGGGCGTTGGGCATGGCTCTGTTATCCACCATATGCTCCTTTCTCAATGAACACCCATAGGAAACAATCCCTTTGATTTTGCGGATGTAAAGGATGCTTTCATCATAGCATTAGTCCAAAAAATACGCAACCGGCTGGCCGCTGCGCTTGAAACCCGCCTGTTCAATGACGGCGGGCTGGTGTGGATGAAAAAAAACACTGACCTGAATGAAGATTTGTGACTGCCGGATGAGATTGACGATGCCGATGCGGCCGCACAGCAGGTGCAGAACTGGCTGACTGAAAATCATCACGGCTGATGGAAAGGCAGGTTTCCAAAAGTCGCCTTCCCCGCTGCTTGTCGCAGCGGGGAAGGCGATTTTATTTGGACAGGCCGAGTAAAATGGTGGCCATAATGCCGCCATCCTTGAAATACTGCGCCTCCATGTCTGTGTTAATGCGCATGGTGACGGCAAATTCCACTCGCATGCCATCAGCCCTGGTGGCGGTCACCGCCACGCGTTTCCCAGGCTGCAGAGGGGTCAGGTTCTGCAGGGTGTACCTCTCAGTGCCGTCCAGTCCCAATGAGGCCGCGTTTTGACCGGGCAGAAATTCCAGAGGCAGCACGCCCATGCCGGCCAGGTTGGCGCGGTGGATGCGCTCAAAAGATTCAGCCAGGATCGCTTTCACACCCAGCAGCAGCGGTCCCTTGGCCGCCCAATCGCGGGATGAGCCGGTGCCGTATTCCTTACCGGCAATCACCAGCAGGGGAACGCCTTCCATCTGGTATTTTTGCGCCGCTTCAAAAACGCTCATGTGCTCCCCATCCGGCAGATGGCAGGTAATGCCCCCCTCCACACCGGGCACCAGCAGGTTTTTCAAACGGATATTGGCGAAGGTGCCGCGGGCCATAACCTGGTCGTTGCCACGCCGCGCGCCAAATGAATTGAAATTGGCCGCCTGCTCCCCATGCTCCAGCAGGTAGCGGCCGGCAGTCGAATCAACGGGAATATCTCCAGCGGGAGAGATGTGGTCTGTGGTGACGGAATCGCCCAGCAGCAGCAGCACCCGCGCGTTTTCAATATCAGCCGGCACAGCAGATTTTCCTGGCGATTCAAAGAATGGCGGCGCCTGCAAATAGGTGGAGGCGTCATTCCACGGGTAGATTTTTCCGCTGTCTGGTTGAATCTGATTCCAGGCGGGGCTGCCCTGAAGAACATTGGCATAGCCGGCAATGAATAATTCTGGCTGAATCAATTCATGCAGGAGGTGCTGGATTTCCGCGGCAGAAGGCCAGATATCCTTCAGAAAAACGGCATTTCCAGCGCCATCCATCCCCAAAGGTTCGCGCTCAAGCTGGATGTTCATTGTCCCTGCCAGGGCATAGGCTACCACCAGGGGCGGCGAGGCCAGGTAGTTTATCTGGGTATATGGACTGACCCGGCCTTCAAAATTGCGGTTGCCTGAAAGGATGGCGGCGGCCAGAATTTTCTCTTTTTCCACCACATCCACCACTGCCCGGGGCAGCGGGCCTGAGTTGCCAATGCAGGTGGCGCAGCCATAACCGGCAACATGAAAACCCAGCGTTTCCAAACTGGCCAGCAGCCCGCTGCGGGCAAGGTAATCGGAGACCACGCGCGAACCCGGCGTCAGACTGGTTTTGACATAAGCCGGCACACGCAGTCCGCGGCGCACGGCATTGCGTGCCAACAAACCGGCGGCCAGCATGACCGTGGGGTTGGAGGTGTTGGTGCAAGAGGTGATGGCTGCTAATGCCAGGAATCCATGCCCAACCAGGCTGGTTTGTCCGTGGATGTCCAGCCGGGCCGTACGGGTAAGATCAGCCGGGGCAAGACCGTATCCGCGCTCGTTTTTTGCCCTGGTCAGAGCTGCCCGGAGATTGCTTTGTGCATGGCTGAGCGAGACCCGATCTTGCGGACGTTTGGGGCCGGCCAGGCTGGGCTCGATGGTTGAAAGATCCAGGGTCAACAGGTCGCTGAAAACCGGTTCTGGTGTTTCATCTGTACGGAAAAGATGCTGGGTGCGGTAATACCCTTCAACCAGAGCGATGTGGCTGGCCGGTTTGCCGGTCAGGCGCAGGTATTCCAGCGTCTGCCGGTCTACAGGAAAGTAGATCATGGTTGCCCCGCATTCGGGGGTCATGTTGGCGATCATGGCGCGGTCAGCCAGAGAGAGATGATCGAGACCGGGCCCGCAGACCTCCACAAACTTATCCACCACCCCCTTTTTACGCAATAATTCAATGATGGTCAGGGTCAGATCGGTGGGGGTGGCGCCTTCGGGGAGGGTCCCGCTCAATTTGAGGCCAATAACGTCTGGCGTCAGCATTTCCAACGGCTGACCCATCATGGCCGCCACGGCTTCAATCCCGCCGACGCCCCAGCCGGCCACTCCCAGACTGTTGATCATGGTGGTATGTGAATCCGTGCCGATCAGCGTTTCGGGAAACAGACAAACCTCCCCATTTTCCTCACGGCTGAGAAGGGCCCGGGCCAGGTATTCCAGGTTGACCTGATGGATGATGCCGGTGGCAGGAGGAACCACGCGAAAATTGGTAAAGGCCTGTTCGCACCAACGTAAAAATGCATAGCGTTCCTGGTTGCGCTGGAATTCCAATTCTGTGTTGCGCTTGAGAGCGCCGGGATGGCCGTATTCATTCACCATGATGGAGTGATCGATGACCAGGTCTACCCAAATGGCCGGGTTGACCGTCCCCGGATCGCCGCCGCGAGCCAGCAGGGCGCTGCGCATGGCCGCCAGGTCGTTCATCACGGGCACGCCGGTAAAATCCTGCAGCACCACCCGCCCTGGAAAAAAGGGAATCACCTGCCGGCTGGTTTCCTGCGGCTGCCAGGTGGCCAGGCGGCGGGCAATATCGCCGGCCTGCGCATCAGGCATGCTGCGCAGCACCCCTTCCAGCAGCACGCGAATGGAGAAAGGCAGCCTTTCCCAATAACGCTCAGGCAGACCGGGGATCTGATCCAGTTGATACAGGGTGAAAATCTGACCATTTCTTTCAAACTTTCGTTTGGCGGTTTCCATTCCTTTTTGCATGATATTCCTCCGAAAATTACGACATGGCCGCGCAAACGGCCTGCCCAAATTCGTGCGTGCCCAGCGGATGGGCGTCAGATCGGTCCAGAGCCAGGTCGGCCGTCACCCTGCCGGTTTTGATGACAGCAGCCAGGGCGTTGATCAAAATATCAGCGGCTTGCGTCCAGCCCATATAGCGCAGCATCATCTCGCCTGAAAGGATCAGAGAGGATGGGTTGGCCAGGTTTTTGCCGGCCATGCCGGGCGCGGTGCCGTGGGTGGCTTCAAACACCGCCATCCCCGTGTTGTAGTTGATGTTGGCGCCTGGCGCAATGCCAATGCCGCCAATTTGGGCGGCCAGGGCATCGGAGAGATAATCGCCATTGAGGTTGGTGGTGGCAATGACGCTGAAGGCTTCGGGATTCAATAACACTTTTTGAAAAGCGGCATCGGTGATGACATCATTAACAATGATTTTTCCGGCAGCGCGGGCTTCCTGTTCAGCCTGAGCAGCCGCTTCCTCGCCGGCAGACCGGCGCAGGGCTTCACTCTGGCGGCTGGTGAAGGCGCAATCAGAAAATTCGCGTTCCACCAGGTCATAACCCCAGCTGCGAAAAGCGCCCTCGGTGAATTTCATGATATTGCCTTTGTGCACCAGGGTTACGAAGGGTTTATGGTGTGCGACGGCATACTGCATGGCGGCGCGCACCAGACGTTCGCTGCCAGCCCGCGAGACTGGTTTTAAGCTCAGTCCCAGATCATCCGTGAACCGCAGCCGGGCGGCCATTTGGGGAAAATGTGCTGAAAACAGCTCCAAAAACTGCGCGGACTCGGGTGAATTGGCGGCAAATTCGATGCCGGCATAAAGATCTTCCGTATTTTCGCGAAAGAGAGTGATATCCACTTTCTGAGGCTCGCGCACCGGCGCGATGATCCCTTCAAAATAACGCACCGGCCGCAGGCAGACATATAAATCAAGGTCTTTGCGCAGAGCCACATTCAATGAGCGAATGCCGCCGCCAACCGGAGTGGTGAGAGGGCCTTTGATGCCAATCCTATAGGTTTTGAAGGCTTCGAGGGTGGTGGAGGGCAGCCATTCACCGCACTGGCTGAAGGCAGCCTCACCGGCCTGCACCTGAAGCCATTGAATGGCGCGTTCACCGCCATAGGCCCGCGCCACGGCCTGGTCCATCACTGACCGGGCGGCCGCCCATATTTCAGGGCCAATGCCGTCGCCGGGGATATAAGGGATGAAAGGTCTGGCTGGGATGGACAGTCGCCCGTCCTGGGTCTGGATGATGGTGTGGGTGGGGTCAGATGGATTCATATTCACCTCATGTAGATCGGTCTTTTCTGGCATTTCCAGAAAAATTCCCTATTGACAGGGGCAGCAAAAGTCTCTATACTCTATTTATTATACCGTTTATCGGAACGCTGTACCACAGAGTGGAACAAAATGCAGGCTGAAAAGATACAAACACTGGAAAGGGCAATCCAAATCCTCGACTGCTACACCATCGATCAATTTGAGATGGGTGTGCGCGAGGTGGCCCGGCTGACCGGTCTTTCGGCCAGTGTTTGCAGCCGCCTGATGGCCGCCATGAAAGATGCGGGGCTGCTGACCCAAAACCCCACCACCCGGGCTTATGCCATGGGGCCGCGGGCCTTGCGGTGGGCTGAAATCTACTCGGCCAACCTCGATATCCGGAATGTGGCCCTGCCGGTGATTAACGAGCTGCTGCTTGAAACGCAGGAAACCATTTCCCTTTATATTCTGGATAACGATGAGCGGTTATGTGTGGAGCGCATGGAAAGCGCACAAAATGTCCGCATTGTTGCGCGGATTGGGCGGCGTCTGCCGCTTTATGCTGGCTCAGGAGGAAAAGTCCTGCTGGCTTACCTGCCTCAGCACCGCCAGGAAGAAATCATTCGCAAAACCGATTTCAAGCCTTTCACCTCCAGCACCATCATCGATCCTGAACAACTGCGCAAAGAATTGCGCCAGATTCGCATGCAGGGTTATGCCTTCAGCAATGGCGAATGGGTGGCAGATGCCGCCGGCGTGGCCGCCCCCATTTTCGACCACAAGGGTGATGTTATTGCTGCCCTGACCATTTCAGGTCCTGGCACCCGTTTTACCCCTGAAATCATCCGTCGTCATGTTGCCGCCATTCTGCAGGCTGTCGAACGCATTTCCCGCGATTTAGGTTACATCGGTAACGCCTACAACCAGCCTCAGCAGAATAACCCTCGTTACTGAACGGGGTTGGGTGCTATTCCAGGTATCCAGGCCCCATTCCAGTAATGGGGCTTTTTCTTTTTTCAGGCCATTGTCATCCTTTGGTAAGGAGGAACACAGATTATGTTTATAGCGGATTGTATCGAAGCCCAACTGCCCGGCTGGCGGGACCGGGTGCAGCATCTGCGTGGAAAAAGCGGTGATTTCAAGGTTTGCGATGTCACCGTTTCCCAAATTTACAGCGGTATTCGCGGCGTTCAGATCCAGGTGAGTGATATTTCTTATGTGGATCCTTATGAAGGACTGCGTTTACGCGGCTACACCATTCCAGAATTGCTTGATTTATTGCCCAAAGCGGCGGGTTCGCCAATGCCCCTGGCAGGCGGCCTTTATTATCTGCTGTTGTGCGACGCCCTGCCCACCCGGCAACAGGCTGAAATGGTGGAAGAGGAATGGCGCCAGCGCAGCGAAATTCCAGCATATGTTTGCAATGTCATTCGCAGAATGCCGGCTGGCACGCATCCAATGACCCTTTTTTCGATGGGCATCATGGCCTTGCAACGCGAATCTGTTTTTGCCAAAAAATATGACAACGGCACAGCCCGGGAAGATCATTGGCGTTATTATCTGGAAGATGCGCTGAATCTGACGGCCAAACTGCCCGGCCTGGCGGCGTTTATTTACAACCTGCGTTATCAGGACGGCATCACCATCCCGCCGGATCCTGACCTGGATTGGAGCGCCAATTTTGCCCATATGATTGACCGTTCGGGCAATCCGGATTATCACGATTTATGCCGTCTTTTTTTCTTTCTGCATTCTGATCACGAAGGCGGGAATGTCAGCGCACATGCCACTCATCTGATCAGCTCGGCGCTTTCAGATGTCTATCTTTCGTGCGCGGGGGGCATGAACGGTTTGGCAGGGCCGCTGCATGGCCTGGCCAACCAGGAATGTTTGAAATGGTTACTTGATGTACAGACATATTTTGGTAAAATACCTTCTCAGGAAGATTTACGTCAATACTTAATAGACCAGCTGCGGCACGGCGCGCTTATTCCCGGGTATGGACATGCTGTTTTGCGCACCACCGACCCGCGCTTTACCGCGCAGCTGGCGTTTGCCCGGAAATACATGCCGTCAGATGAACTGCTGCAGCTGGTGGATCTGGTATACCAGACCCTGCCAGATGTGCTCCAGGCTCAGGGCAAGGTCAGCAATCCGTGGCCGAATGTAGATGCCATCAACGGCGCTCTGCAGTATCATTTTGGCGTGAAGGAGTTTGATTTCTACACTGTGTTGTTTGGCGTCAGCCGCATTATGGGCCTGACTGCGCATATTGTATGGGCGCGCGCCTTGCTGAAGCCGATTGAACGGCCAAAATCGCTGACCACGGAAATGCTGGAAACGATGATCCGTAACAGCGGTCATTAAAGGCGGCATGATAACCATTGGGCTTTCACCTGAAAATTTCCCCAATTAATACAGGAAGGCACCCGGTTTTCCTGGCGCAATCATCTTGGAAGGAGTTTTTATTCATGGATAATGGCACTTATCATATTTTTGGCGATAAACTGGTGCTGCGGATACGCAACAACCGGGTTTGCGATACTGTTGAAGAATTGATCAACAGCAGCCTGTTTTTGGACATCTTATCCAAATATGTGCGGCACCTTGCCCGGCAGCAATCCCGGCTGCTGCGCGTCTTTAAGAACGAAGACCATGTGACGCCAGATGAACTGAAAACCATGCAGCAAACCCTGGTGCTGTTGACCAAGCTGCCCTTCGCGCAGGCGAAACGGGTGATCTCTGACAGCGAGACCTTTTTTGAAGATGTGGAATTGTTCAGCGATTTTGTTGAACAGTTCTACAATTTCTGGCGGCGCCTGCACCGCCTGGTGGTCTGCGATTCCATTGGCGACCGTCTGGATAAGCGTCCTTACCGCACGTTCAACGAGACGGTTGAGAAATTGATGCACGTGGTGCGCAGCGCACAGCGCGACATTCAAGAAAACCTCACTGGCGCTCACCCGCGGGTTTACCGCCAGGTGAGCGCAGGCGCCGAAGTGGCCGCCATCACCCTGCCGCGCAAAATTGCCTACCCGAGCAGCGTTTATGATCGGTTGAATGAAATTCTGGTCACCCGCCAGGTGTTGATTTATCCGCCGATGATCTTTAACACCCCCACCAATAAACGCAGCGGGCAGTTTGAGCGCGTGAATGAAAACCCGCTGGAAAAACTGAACATCCAGCCGGATGAATGGCTGTGTTACCCGGCAAAGGTGGGGCCGTTGGTGATCATGGTGTATTTCACCATGCGCTATTTTGAACTGGGCTTTGCCCTGAGCAACCTGTTTGAACTGGCCGATGACGAAGACCTGAAGCGCAAACCGGATGCAGTATATCTTTTTGGCACGCCTGTGGAAGGCGAACATGCTCCGGGGGTGAATGAAACCATCTTCTTTGATGATGAGGAAAATGATATTCTGGTGGCCACCATTCCATACCGCAAGGAATATGGCTATTTTGGCTACCTTAAGAAAATGATTCTCACCCTGCACAATATCAAAATGATGAAAATGGGCCGTCTGCCCTTTCACGGCGCCATGTTCCACATTGTGCTGCGCAAAACCGGCCCGGTGAATGTGCTCCTGATCGGCGACAGCGGAGCGGGAAAATCGGAAACCCTCGAAGCGCTGCGCGGCATCATTGAAGAACAGGTGGAAGACCTGGTGATTGTGGCGGATGACATGGGGTCGGTGGATATTTTGCCAGATGGCCGGGTGGCTGGCTGCGGTACAGAGATCGGTGCCTTTGTGCGCCTGGATGATCTGCAGAAGGGCTATGCCCTGGGCCAGATCGACCGCACCATCATCATGAATGCCGACCAGGTGAACGCCCGGGTGGTCATTCCGGTGACCAAGTTTCAGGATGTGATCCGCGGTTACGATGTGGATTTTGTGCTCTATGCTAACAACTATGATACCGTGGATGAAGCGCACCCGGTGATTGAACGCTTCCAGAGTCCCGAAGACGCCCTGCAGGTGTTTCGCGCCGGCGCCGTGATGAGCAAAGGCACCACCACCACCACCGGCCTGACCCACTCTTATTTTGCCAATATTTTTGGTCCGCCCCAATACCAGGACCTGCATGAGCAAATTGCCCGGCGCTTCTTCAAAACCTTTTTTGAAAAAGGCATTTATGTGGGCGAACTGCGCACCCAGCTTGGGGTGACCGGCATGGAAATGAGCGGGCCGGAGGTTTCAGCGCGCGCTCTGCTGGATATGTTGATGACGAGGAAAAAAAGCGGCGATTAAACCCGGCGGCCGCAGAAAATGCAGTTAAAAAATTCACGAGGCAGGTGCACCCTGCCTCGTGGGTTTGATTGGAAAGGTGAGAAGGTCAGCTTCTTCCTGTGCGGCATTCATCTTTCAAAGCCGTGATCACCCGCAGGTATTCGCGCTCAATGCGTTCCAGCAGGGGGCGGGCATGCACCAACGTGCCAGTGCGGGTCAGGTTTTCCATATCGCGGCACAGGGCAGAAAGGCCGCGCGCGCCCATGTTGGCGCTGTCGCTGCCCAGGTTGGCAGCTGTGCGCCGCAGCAGGTCGGCAGAGCCGCGTTCCAGGGCAGCCCGCATGGTTTCCATCAGGGGCGCGCTGCTTTGCAGGTAAAGGTCAATCAGTTCAGCCAGAAAATCGGGTTCGCCCCTGGCCTGCAGCGAGCGCAGTCCAGCGATATGCTCCCTGTCCAGCGGGTCTTCGGGGAGTATGGTTTCCTCGGCCGGTTCGCTGACCGGAAAACTCAGGCCGCCAGTTTGAGAAATTTCAGGCGGCGTCAGGCTGCGGCGCAGGGCATCCAGCTCGGCGTCATCGCAGGTGAAGCAGCGTCCAAAGGCGGCGGTGAACCAGAAGGTGGCACCGCTGCCCTCTTCGCTTTCCACGCCGATTTGCCCGCCCATCAGTTCCACCAGGCGGTGGGCAATGGGCAGCCCCAGGCCGCTGCCTTCATAGCGGCGGGTGGTGCCGCCTTCGCCCTGGGCAAAGGGCAGAAAGAGCCGGCGGCGGGCAGCTTCAGTAAGGCCAATGCCAGTGTCGCTGACGCTGAAATGCAGGCCCACTTCGGTGTTGTTCAGGCTTTCAAGGCGGGCTTTCACTTTAACTTCGCCCTGGGCGGTGAATTTGACGGCGTTGCTGACCAGGTTTGAAAGCACCTGCTGCAGGCGGCGCGGATCACCCGTCACCCGTTTGGGCAGCAGGGGGTCCACTTCCAGATAAAAAGCCAGACCCTTCTTTTGAGCCTGTGGGGCATATTGTTCCTGCACCGCATCCAGCACATCCTGAAGCTCAAAATCGAGGTTTTCAACCGCCACCTGCCCGGCTTCAATGCGCGAATAGTCAAGAATGTCATTCAGCAGGCGGGTCATCACCTGGGCCGACTCATAGACAATCTGCGCCCAGTCGAGCTGTTCGTCTTTCAGGCCGCTGTCAAGCAGCAGGGCGCTCATGCCAAGGATGGCGTTCATGGGGGTGCGAATTTCATGGCTGATGGCAGCCAGAAATTCGCTTTTCAGGTCGGCTGCCTCAAGTGCCTCATCCCGCGCCTCGGCCAGCCATTTACCCTGTTGAATCAGTTCTTCGGTGTTGGCTTCGAGCTGGCGGATGTGCTGTCTGCGTTCCAGTTCCTGGCTGGCCAGGCGGCTCATCAACAGCAGGGCTTCGCTTTCTGCCTGTGCAAAGCTGCCCGGGTATGGTTTTTTGCTGTTAAAGCTCAGGGTGCCGAAAAGTTTTCCCGCCACATAGAGCGGGCAGCCCAGGTAAGCTTCAATGTGGTTCATTTGATAGGCCGGGTGGATCAGCCACTGGGAGTGTGCAGCGTGTTCAAAGCCCACCGGCATATTGGCTTCCAGCACATCGCGGCAAAACGTGTTTCTTAATGGCATGGTGGTGCCGCGTTCCAGATGTCTCTCGGCTGAAACAGCCTCCACAATCTCGTAAGTATCTTCTTCAACGCGCGAGAGAATGCCGGTTTCAAGGCCAAAGTGGCTGCAGCCCAGTTTCAGCAGCCGCTGCAGGCGGTCGCTGGTATTGAGGGTGGGTTCAGCGGTGATCTCGTACAGGGCGCGAATGAAGGCCTCGCTGCGTTCGCGCGCCTCGGCGGCCTGGTGTTCGTGGGTCACATCCAGCAGAGTGCCGGCGATGCCGGTGGGTTGGCCGTTTTCCAGGGTCAGTGTGGCAAAAACCTGGAACCAATGTGTCTGCCCCGAGCTGTCGGGCATGCGAATTTCATCGCGGCAGTAGAGGCGGGTGACGTGCAGCAGTTCAAACAGGTCGTGCATATGCTGGCGGTCGTCCGGCAGCACATAATCGAAAAAGGACCGTCCCATGATTTCATCGCGCGAAAAGCCGGTGGTTTCCTGCCAGGCAGGGTTGACAAATATCCAGCGCGTGTTGTTATCGAGCTGAAAAATGATCTCCTTGACGCTGTCCATCACCAGACGGTAGCGGGCTTCAGATTGGGCCAGCTCTTTTTCAACGCGTTTACGTTCCACCAGTTCACGCCGCACGCTCTGCACCAGGCGGGTCATTTCCAGCACCTGGCTGGCGGCGGTGGCCATGCTCATGGCCAGGGCAATTTCATCGGGTGAGAAATCTCGCGGTTCGGGCGTGTCGAGGCCCAGGGTGCCAATGAGACGGTTCTGGATCAGCAGGGGGATGATCAGCAGGCCCACCGTGCCGCGGCTGCGCAGCAGGTTGCGGCTGGCGCCCACGCGCTCATCTTCCAGAATATTGCGAATGGCCAGGGGCTGGCGGTGGGCCATCACCCACTGCGTGGCCGGGTTGGCCTCCAGGGGGATCAGTTCACCAATAACCGATGGCAGGCCGGGGGAAGAATATTCAGCCACCACCTTCAACTCATGCTGGTCTTCATCAAGCAGGGCCACCGCCGATTGCGGCGCTTCCATCACCCGCGCCAGTTCGGCGCAGATGGTGGTGAGAACGGCCAGGGAATCGCTGGTGCGCACGGCTTCAGAGAGAATGCGGTTGAACAGCAGGGCTTCTTCCCGGCGGATGTGCTGCTGTTTCACCTGCTGGCTGATATCCTGGGCCAGCAGCATCCAGCTTTCAGGGGCGGTTTCAACCAGGCTCAAGCGAATATCCAGCTCATTGTGTTGAATTTCGCGGATGCAGGCGTTCAGCGGCAGGCTGGCGCCGGCCAGAAAAGCCGGCAGTTCGGGCAGGGGCGCATTTTCATCCAGGTCAAAAAGACGAAAAAAACCGGCGTTGGCTTTTTCCAGTTTCAGAGTGCCTGGCGCAAGCCAGGCGCATCCATGACGGATGGCGGTGATGGGTCCAGCTGGAATTTGGTTCACATTGCACCTCTTGGGGGCTAGTGCCGGGTCTGTTTGTTGCGGATGGTGACGCGCTGCCAGGCTTCGCTGGGAGAAGCCGGCGCGGACTGTTTGTGTTCGTCAGTGCTGAGGTTGTAGCAGTAATCTTCGAGCAAAACCCCCAGCGGGCTGGAGGGGGCGGCGGCGATGGGCGGGGTGCCAAAATTGATGCCGTTCACAAATGCTTCGGGCGAGAACGGGATCACCAGGTCCACCGTCAGTTTGAGGGCGGTTTCGATATCTTTGCGCGCCAGGCCGCGCTTTTCAAAGGTCCAGTTGATGATGGGGCGGACTTTGCTGCGCGGATAGCCCAGGGTATCGAAAACTTCAAGCGCGGTTGCGGCAGCGCGAATGGAAGCCAGCTCAGGAGACATCACCAGCAGAATGATGTCGGTCGCATCCAGCCCGGCCAGGGTGGTTTCGCGAAAATCGTGCGGCAGATCCATGACGAGGTAGTGATGGGATGATTTGAGGTGTTTCATCACCATGGCCACTTTTTCCCCGTTGATCAGTTCGCCCTGTTCGGGTTTGCGCGGCGCAGCCAGCAGGTTGACCCCGGAAGGGTGGCGGGTCATCACATCGTGAACCAGGTCTGCGTCCAGTTCGGGAACCGGAATCGGCGCCAGGTCAGCCCAGGTGTTGCGCAGCGGCAGGTTAAGCATCAGGGCGTCCTGCCCGGCCGTCAGCACCAGGTCTGTGAGCGCCACTGGCTTGCTCCAAATTTGCGCCAGACCCACCGCCAGGTTGGCGGCCAGGCTGGAAACCCCCACGCCGCCGCGCAGCGAAAACACCCCGATGGCCCGCCCTTGCAAGGCGGCCGCTGCGTCTTCCCTGGCAGCTTCGGCAGCCGTGGAGCCGCGGCGCATCTGCGCTTTGATGCGCGCCTGCAATTCTGCTGGTTGGAAGGGCTTGGTGATGTAATCATCGGCGCCGGCTTCAAACCCCTTGATTTTTTCTTCCAGTGTATCGTTGGCGGTCAGCATAACGATGGGCAGGCGGGCCGTGACCGGGTTGGCGCGCAGCCGCCGGCAGACCTCGTAGCCGTCCATTTCCGGCATCATGACATCCAGGATGATCAGGTCAGGGCGAATATCATTGACTTTGGCCAGCGCCTTGGGCCCGCTTTCGGCGGTGAAGACCTCAAACCCGGCCTGAGCCAGGGTGGCGGCGATGACTTTCAGGTTTACCAGGTTGTCGTCAACGGCCAGAATTCGTGATCCCATAGTCCACTCTCACTTTACCAGTTTGATGATACTGTTATTGTACATAAAAAAGCGGATTAGCACAAAGGTTTTGATGGGCCCAAGTTAATCTATGCGATTAAAACAGGCGGCCTCCGTCACCAGAGGCCGCCTGTATGGTGTTCATTTGCAGGAAAAGACTCAGTTTTCCAACGAGAAAATGGGGCGCATCTCGCCAACCACCAGTTTGCGCCAGTTCAAGACTGGTTTGCGCGGACCAAAATCGGCCAGGGCTTGCAAATCGGCTTCGCTGAGCACGCCGAGCTGGCGCAGCACTTCAAGGGCCACAGCCGGAATCGCGCGGCCTTTCAGGTCGCCATCAGAAATTTTGATGGCCACACCCAGGCCAGGCGAACCCGCGCCCAGGGCGCCGGGCATGATGGCCATGCCCTGGAAGCCTTCGGCGCCGCCTTTGGCGGTGACGCGGCCAGAGAGGGCCGCCATCAACATGGTATCAAAGCGGCCCGGACCGCCCACCATGTCGCCGTTGGCCATCATGGCGCTGGTGATGCGCTGGCAGGCCGCCGCGCGTGCCGGAGCCAGGTTGGATGGGTCCGCCAGGCGGGCATAGGCCAGGGCGGCGTTGCGCAGGGGCATGGCATGCACCGGCGCCGAGCAGCCGTCCACACCCATTTCGATCGCTTCGGGTTTCATATCTGACATTTCAGCGATGGTTTGCAGGATGATTTTCTGCAGGGGGTGTTCAAGGTTGATGTAATCTTCGTGTGAAAAACCGCGCAGGGCGGCGTGCGAGAGGAAGCCGGTGTGCTTGCCCGAGCAGTTATGGCGGTTGGGGGTGGGGGTTTCACCGCGCGCGCGCATGGCATGTTCCGTGGCTTCGTCCATCGGCCAGTGGGTGCCGCAGAGCAGTTCGCTCTCTTTCAGCTTCACTTTTTTCTGGATGCCGCTGACCACATTGAAATGTTCATCGGTGCCGGAATGGGAGGCGCACATGATGGCCACCTCGCGTGGGGTGAGTTTAAAATGCACATCGCCCTCCGCCTCAATGAAGGGCAATGCCTGGAAGGGTTTGGCTGAGCTGCGCATAAAAGTCACCAGGTCTGGGTTCCCATAGGAAGCCACCAGGCTGCCGCAGGCATCCATCACTGCCAGCGCCCCAAAATGCACAGATTCAACGATATTTCCGCGGGTTAATTCAAGCAATGGAACGGTTCCAGTCATTCTAGTTCCTCATTTTCTTCTTTTTCCAATTCCAGTTCGTCTTTTTCTTTGGGTTCTGCTTCAATGACGGCTTCTTCAGCCGGCAAAGCCAGGTAACGGCGCTGGTAATAGTGCAGCAGACCCCAGCGCAGGCGGTTCTTGAACAGTTCTTCGCGCCCTTCAGGGATGATCAGGTTGCGATAGAAGCGCGGAATGAGGGTTTCGGTGGCCTCTGGGGCCGCCTTGTGGGCGGCCAGGTCTTCCAGGGCTTCGTGCATTTCGGTGAGCAGACTGATCTGCTCCTGCACCTGCTGGGCGGTCACCAGGCCGGTGCGCCCGCCCACCATCAGATAGTTTTGATAGGGCGGGGCCAGCAGGCTTTTGAGGGCGTCGATCCAAACGGGAAGGTTGGCGTTGGAGAGGAAAGGCGGCTGCCCGGGAATGACAGCATCTCCGATGAAAACCACGCCAGCTGCCGGCGCCACCACCCACACGGCGCCTTCGTGGGAGCCGGGGTGATGTTCAAGGGCGATGGGCTCATCATCCCAATAGAGGAGCATGCGCTGGCTGAAGGAGATATCTGGCGGGGTCCAGCGGATGTTGCCCAGGCCGTTGCAAAGCTCCCATTCGGCGCCGGTTTGCACATCCTGGAACTTGAGTGCGGTGGGTCGGTTGCGGAAAATATCGCAGGTGATCTCGTGAGCCACCACCGTGCATTCCATGGCGCGCGCGCCAATGGAACGATCAATGTGGGCGTCGAGGCTGACCACCATGCGTTCCACGCCGCCGCCCAGGTTCAGCAGCCCGCCGCGCCATGAGCGCACATCTTCAGGCCGGGGCGGTGCGTCAATCAATAACAGGCCGTGAGGTAAGCTGATGGCGCCCAGGGTGACGCCAATGAAGCCTGTTTCCAAATAAATGCCCTGTGCAATTTCGTGCATAGATGCTCCTCAAAAGTTTAGCGATGTTCGGCCACGGGCAGATTGAAGGCAAAACGGCTGCCGATATCCTGGTGGCTTTCCACCCAGATTTGTCCGCCGTGCGCCTGCACGGCCAGTTTGCAGAAGGCCAGGCCCAACCCAAGCCCCTTGGGAGCATTGGGAGAGGTCAGGCGGGTAAATTTTTCAAAGATGCGTTCCTGGTCGGCCTGCGGAATGCCCGGCCCGGTGTCTTCGATCCACATTTGCAGATAAGGACCCACGCGCTGCGCGCCAATGCCCAATTTGCCGCCAGAGGGGGTGTATTTGGAGGCGTTTTCCAGCAGGTTGATCAACACGCGCCGGATCATGTCTGGATCCACCCACAGGCTAGGCAGCTCTTCAGGTACTTCGGTTTTGATGCTTTGCTGTTTGCCGTCTGCCATCATGCGCACCGCTTCCACGGCATCGTGGATGAGGGTTTGCGGGGCAATCAGTTCCTGGTTGCTGATGGCCTGACCGGCTTCCAGCCGACGGATATCGAGCAGAGAGCTGACCAGGCGCTGCATGCGCTCGGTGGAGCGGTTGGCAATGGCCAGCACGGAGGTCAGCGAGTGATCTTGCTGGGGCAGCATATTATTGAGCAGTTCCAGGCTGGAGACAATGTTGGCCATGGGTGAGCGCAGGTCGTGATATACCATGGCAATCATGTCGTCCTGCAGGGTGGCCAGCTTTTTGCGTTCTGAAATGTCGCGCAAAATCCATTGAATATAATCGCTGCTGTCGAGCTGGGCGCGGTGAACGTGGATTTCAATGGGAATCTGATTTCCCTTGTTGGTGCGCAGCTGAGATTCATAGGAAATGGTGCCGCTCTGGGTCAGGCGGCCGTAATTATCACCCAGCTTGGCGCGGTTCACCTGGTGCAGGTCTGAAATGGACATTTTCAACAGGGTGGCGCCGTCGTAGCCGGTCATCTGCTGGGCCTGACGGTTGGCTTCCTGAATCCGGCCGCGCCAATCGGTGATTAAAATGGGGTCAATGCTGTCTTCAAACAGCTCGCGGTAGCGGCGGTTGGTGGCCTCAACGCGCTCATAGAGCTGGGAATTATTGATGGCCACGCCGGCCAGGCTGCCGATGCCGGTCAGCACCAGCAGGGCTTCAGAGGTGAGGCTGCTGGGCGGCGGGTTGATCACCTCCAGCACACCCAGAATGTGGCCGTGGGCATGCACCGGCGCGCACAGCAGGGCATGCACTTCCAGCCCGGTGAGCTGATCGGCAGAGCGGGCCGGAACGGAGTGAACAATCACGCCGCGGCCGTCGGCCGCCACCCTGCCCACCACGCCCCGGTTAAGGGGGATGGAATCGCCGATGAGGTGCTGGGCCTGGCTGCCGGTGGCGGCACGGAACACCAGTTCCTGGTGGGTGTCGTCAATCAGGGCCAGCAGGGCCACTTCGGTTTGCAGGGCATGGTTGGTCTGGTCCAGAATGCGCTGCAGCACTTCTTCCTGGCGCAGCGAGGCATTGAGCGCCACCGCGCCTTCAGCCAGGGCGGTCATCACCCGGGCTTTGCGCTGGCTTTCGTCGTAAAGGCGGCTGTTCAACACCGCCGAGCCCGATTGGTCGGCGATGGCCTGCATCAGCAGCAGATGGTCAAGGCTGAAAAACCCCGGCTGTGGATGTACCACCGTCAGCACGCCCACCAGGCGCTCGCGGGCCATCAGCGGCACGCAGATGGCCGATTTAGCTCCGCTGCGCTCCATGGCGTCGTCAGGGCGGCGCAGCCAGCGCCGGTCGCGGGAAGTATCGGGGAGCAGGGCGGGTTTTTGATTTTGAATGACCCATCCGGCCAGGCCGCGCTCCACCGTCTCACGCAGCTGCTGCGGCGTGAAATTGATTTCACGGGTCTCATGAATTCCGGCCACGTCCACAGGCTGGCCGCGGTCGTCGAGCACCACAATGGTGCCGCGCTCAGCGCCCACATTGCTAAGGGAAAGCGACAGGATGTTTTTTAACACCGAATGCAGGTCGAGGGCACCTGCCAGCTGCCGGCTGATGTTATAAAGCAGTTCAAGGGAGGCGCGGGTCTGGTCAGTCATAGATACCCCTTCTTCCAGAAAGGTCTGGCACCTGCTGGCAGAATTGCAAGCCCTCTGAAGGAATTAAAACAATAAAGACACATGGGTCAATCATCATGGTGTAAGTAGTATAGCATAAAAAAACGGCTCCCGCCAAATCATCCAACAGCCTGACAGGACGATAAAAGTGAAGGTTTTTATATGACAAATAGCAACATTTTACTTTTTGCGCCAGAAATGCAGCACCATCAGGGTTGTCAGCGACACCCCCAGGGTCACTCCCAGCATGCCCAGGGTCTGGCGCGGATCAAAGGGCAGGGTGCGGCTGCCTTCGAGCATGGGGGGCTCTTCCGGGTTGAGGTAAGCATACAGCGCATCGAGGGCGGGGGTTTGCAGGCCCGAGCGCCGCGCCAGAATGCGAAATTCATCGGCAATCTGGCGCATTTCATCGCGGGCGGCGTTGGCGTGGCGCGCCAGCATCAGGCGGGCGCTTTCGCGTTTGAGCGCGTGGTGCAGCACAAATACCAGCAGGGGCTCTGGCAAGGCCAGCAAGACCCGGTAGCGCAGCGGGGTGACGGGAATGGAGAGCCGGTCCAGCACCTGAAAACCTTCGCGAATGGCGCGCACCATCAGCAGCAGCCCGTCGCGGGTGTTGGCCAGGCGGGTGTTGTCGCCGCCAGCCAGATAAAGCGCGTTGGCCACCGGGCTGACGAGGGCCACATGCGTTTTCAGCCAGGCATCCATCTGGGTCTGGTAAGCCACCGGCAGCCCGGCACCGGCCAGGGCCAGGCCAATGGCTTCGAGGCGCGGGGTGATGCGCCCGTGCACTTCGCCCAGGGTGGTGGGCTGGGCTTCGCCTGCCAGCTGGTAGTGGATGACATCCCCTTCGCGGGCGCCGCCGGCCCCCGGAAAACCGAGGACGACGCGGCTGTAACCCACAGCCTGAATGTACTCTGCGGGGCCGGCAGCATTGTTAATCATAAAAACAATGCTGGGCGTGCCGCGGTTGGCTGCCAAAACTGGTAGAACAGCATGCACCTGGTTTTTACGCACCAACACCAGAATGACGTCAAACACGGCTTCTGGCGGCAGCGCATCGAGCACGGTGACGGCAGTTTCTGATCGCTCGCCGGTGGCTTCATTGATAAGAACGATGCCGTCGCGGCAAAGCGCTTCGTAGCGTTTGCCGCGCGCCACAATGCTGACATCATGCCCGGCCTGCTGCAGTTTGGCTGCATATAGACTGCCCAAGACACCGGCGCCGTAAACACAAATTTTCATAAGGCCTCCCATAAAAAACGGGTTCGTTTTACCTTAAAAACCCGGAATTTGCGGCTTACTGGCTTGACAGATATTAAAGATGGGATATAGTCGGATAAGAAGGTCATTTTTAAGTCAGCCAGTGAGGTTGGATGATTGCGTTCACTTTTCCCATTTTAACCCTATTATACCTTGTTATGGCCGGCGGATTGGTGGTTCACTATGTGAGGCACCGCCAGCCCAGCAGTTTGCTGGTTCTGCTGGTGGTGGCCGGCCTGATTTTTGACAGTGTGGTGATTTGGGCAGGCGCAAGCCTGGGCATATCACCCATGCTGGAACTGCTGAATCGCGGACGATATTTGATCAGCGCGGTGCTGGTGCCACTGCTGTTTATTGTGGCTGCCCAATTTGCGCTGCGGGCTGGCATGACCTGGGCTTCGGAAGGCCTGGTGCGGGTGATGGAGGTGGCCGCTGGTCTGCTGATTCTGGCCGGTCTGGCGGCTTTCAGCGTTCAGGTTGTTGAGCCCATCACTTATGAAAACCTGCTGCGCTATAAGGTGAATCACCAGCTCACGCCTTTGTGGGCGGTGCCAGTGAAGATCCTCATTTCCATTCTCACCGACCTGTTTTTTGTGGTTCTGGGATATTTCTTCTGGCGTAAATATCGCTGGCCCTGGCTGGGCGCCGGCGCCGTGATGACTTTTGTGCTGACAGCTGTGCCCGGCCCGGCTATATTTATTGCGGAGGCGGTTGGCGAAGCGCTGCTGTGCGCCACCCTGGTGGCCACAGATCATTTTCTGATTCACCGCGCCCAGCCCCAAAAAACGTGACTCTTGCACCAGCCCGGGGTTTCATTCACTGTATGGATCTAATTGAACATTTGACTGCCAGTTTCGTCCATGTCTGATTACCCACCAGAGGCTCAGGCTGCGTTTGCAGCTACCGAAAAAGCGATCCGGCAAAATTCACGCACCTTCTATTTTGCCACCGCCTTTCTTGCGCCCCGGGCCCGCCAGGCGGTCCGGGCGTTATATGCTTTTTGCCGCGCCACCGATGACCTGGTGGATCGCGACGGGGCCACCCTGGAAGAGCTGGCACGCTGGCGGGCGCAGGTGCATTTGCCGGCCAGCAAACAGGCCGATCCCATGTTGATGTGCTGGGCGCTGGTGCGGGAAAAATTTGGGGTGGATCCGCGCTACGAAGATGAGCTGATTGACGGGGTGGCCATGGATGTGCAGCCGCGGCTTTACCCCACCTGGGACGACCTGAGCGATTACTGCTACCATGTGGCCTCCACGGTGGGGCTGCTTTCGATCCCCATTTTGGGCCTGGCCAAACAGGCAACCCTGGACGAAGCCCGCCCTTTTGCCATTCAACTGGGCATTGCCCTGCAGCTTACCAATATTTTGCGCGATGTGGGAGAAGACGCCGGCCGCGGACGCATTTACCTGCCGCTGGAAGATTTAACCCGTTTTGGCCTGACCCTGGCGGATATTCAGGCGAGAGAAGTGGATGAACGTTTTGCGGCGTTAATGCGTTTTGAGATCAACCGGGCGCGCAGCTTTTACCGGACGGCCCTGCCCGGGCTGGCCATGCTTGCGCCGGCGGCTCGCCTGGGGGTGGGTGCGGCAGCCTTGCTTTACCAGGCCATTCTGGACGAGATTGAGGCCATCGAATATCAGGTGTTCACCCGGCGCGCCCACACCTCCACCTGGCGCAAGGTGATGATGATGCCAGGAATCATGGCTGCCGTCAACGGCATCCGGCGTAAAGACGGCCGCAGTTGAAACAGGTAAGATCGGAGCCCTCTGCAGATGTTTGGCAGGGGGCTTTTTGTTTTAAAAGCTTGACAGAGGGGATTTTATATGTTATTAATAACATATGTACATATTAACCCTGATACAGGGAAGGTTGGACCCGCTTCAAGCGGGCCGGAGGTGATTGCCATGAAACCCATGCTGGAAATGATCAAGCTGCTGCGCAATGAAACAGGCGTTGGCGTGATGGACTGCCGCAAGGCGCTGGAAGAGAGCGAAATGGATTATGACCGCGCCCTTGCCGCTTTGCGTGAAAAAGCCGCCCTGAAAGCCGCCAAGCAGGCTGACCGCCAGGCGCTGGAAGGCAGAATTGAGCTGTATTCCCACAGCAACGGGCGCATTGGCATCATGGTAGAGGTGAACACCGAGACGGAATTTGCCAGCCGCTCAGAAATTTTTCGCCATTTTGTTCACGAAATGGCCCTGCAAATTGCCGCCGCCGCCCCGCTTTATGTGCGTGAGGCAGATATCCCCCAGGCGGTGCTGGACGAGGAAGCCGGCGCGGCTGCGGATAAAGCCCGCCAGGCCGGCAAACCCGAGCGGCTGATTGAAAGAATTGTTGAGGGCGCGCTGGAAAAATACCGCGACCGGCATGTGCTGCTGCGCCAGCCCTATATCCGCAACGAGGAGATGACTGTGGCCCAGCTTTTAAACCAGGCCGTGCAGCAGACGGGGGAAAATATCCTCATTCGCCGTTTTGTGCGCTGGGAAATTTGCCCTGAAACATAGGAAAACCAGTCTGAAAGGTAAAAAAACCGGCGCCGGGTGCATTCCGGCGCCGGTTTGGGTTTGGCTCAGGCTTTTTTGCCAGCCTGGTCCATCAATTCCTGACGATGCTTGCGGTAGGTGACGATGGGCCGGTCTTGCACAATGGGCTTTTCATTCATCTTTGCTTCCGATTTTGGCGGCCGCTGAGTGACCACCACCCTTTCATCCTGTTTGAGGATGACCCGGCTGGAAAGCAGGGTGAGCAGGTTGAACAGTTCGCGCAGCAGCGGCACCCGCACCATGCGCTGGTAATAGCGCAGGTAAAACAGGGTGTGGTTCTCATCCACTGGCACAAAGGAAACGACAATGCGCATGTTTTCGCTGATGCGGTTCATCCAGATATTGGGGAAAATGAAGCGCAGGAAGGGCGGGCGGGCAGGCTCTGGCAGGTCGCCGGGGCGCAGGGCCACATGGCTGCCGTCGTCCACTTCGTTATAAACCCAGATATCCATATGCTCGCCATCCAGCTTGACCAGGGGCCCGTTGGAGAGGGTGCGGTTGCCGCGCCCGATGGTGGTATCGTGGACAAAGGCCAGGTGGAACACATCGAGCTGGTTTTCGATGGCGCGGGAGTAATGCACCGGCCAGACGGCCTTATCCACCATGTAGCTGAAGCCGTCTTCCAGGTCGTCAAAAAAGGGCAGAGGCGGGTAGGTTTCACGCGGCTCGCCCCACCAGATCCAGATGAAATGATGCGCCTCGCGGGTGGGGTAGGTTTTCACTTGCAGGGCTTTGGGGGTTTGGGCAGCTTTGCCATTGGCTGGAACCAGCTGGCAGCGCCCGCTGCTGTCAAATTCAAAGCCGTGGAAGGGGCATTGAATGTGGTTATGCACGATCTTCCCGATGCGCAGGGCGCAGCCGCGGTGGGGGCAAAGATCGGCCATGCAGCTCACCTGACCCTGATCATCGCGCCAGAAGACCATTTTTTCACCCAGCCGGGTGACGCCAACCGGCCGGCCGGCTTTGACTTCGCTTGAATCAAGCACTGCATACCATTGATCGGGAATCATGCTGTCTCTCCTTGTGCGGGGTTAAAACAGGGTCAGCTGCTCTTCCTGGAGCCAGCCGGTGAATTTGCTGCGCTTCCAGGGGTTCTTTTGCCAGCTCATATCCGGTTCCGGCAGGTTCACAGCCTCGCGCGCGGTCAGCCAGCGGGGAATGGGCATATCGCGGCTGCCGCCGGCGGCAGTGATCCAGCGCAGCTTGCGCAGCCCATCCACCGCCAGGGCCAGGTCGAGGGTGGTGCGCACATCCTGGGCCACATATTGCAGCACCAGGTCGCGCTTGCCTTCCTTCCAGTAGCGCGGAGCCAGGTCGCCGTGCATGCCCTCGGTTTTGCCGGGCAGTCCCATGCCCTTGGCGGCTTTGTCGAGGCCGATGGCAAAGCCTTTGAGGCAGAACACGTGGAACATCATATCCACATGGTTCCAGGCCAGGCTGCGGCAGTCCTGCAGGCGGCCGCTTTCTTCCGCAAGGATGTCAAAATCAAACCCCAGACCGTTCCAGGTGAGCAGGGTGTGGGTGGCGGCGGTTTGCTTGAGAAAATCGACCATTTCGGCAGCCTCGCGGCGGGTCATGCGCTCAGAGGGGCTGCCGTCGGGATTTTTGCCGAACCAGACGCGCGGCTGCTGCCCCTCAAGGCAGGTGGCGGCACAGGTGATGCCCAGAGGGCGGGCGCTTTTCCAATCTTCAATACCGTCGGGCAGGGGATTGGCTATTTCAATATCAAAGGCGCAGTAAGGGGACATGGTTTTTCCAGTTCAAGAAAAATGGAGCGCGGCGCAAAGAAAACGCCCCGGCTCAAGTTAATTATACTGGAAAGCGCAAAACAAGAAAAAGGCTGCCGCATCAGATGTCTGCAATTTTGCCGGGAAGCTTTGAGTCTGGTGCGATAACTGGTATAATTCACGCGGTTGGGGAGTAGCTGCCTGCCTTTGGGCAGGATGGACTGTCGACATACCGGAGGCCCCCTCCCGGCAGCCCAGCAGGCATTGTTTAGCGAGACCAACACAACAAGGGTTGTGTTGGTCTTTTTTTTTGCCAATCCAGCCAGTTTTGCCACAAAAGGAAAAAAAGAGAGATTTTTATGGAATTTATCACTGCCTGTTTGATCGCCATAGGCCTGGCCATGGATGCTTTCGCCGTCTCATTGGGGGTGGGCACGGCGGGCTGCGCCCCCAGCCGGCGCGCCAAGCTGCGCATGGCCTTCCATTTTGGCTGGTTCCAGGCCATGATGACGGTCATCGGCTGGCTGGCCGGCGCCACCATCGCCACCTTCATCGACGGCTTCGACCACTGGATTGCCCTGGGCCTGCTGGCTTATGTGGGCATCAATATGATCCGCGCGGGTTTGAACCCTGAAATGGAAAGCTACCCCTGCGACCCCACCCGCGGGCGCACCCTGGTCATGCTGAGCGTGGCCACCAGCCTCGATGCAATGGCCGTGGGTTTGAGCATGGCGATGATCAAGAGCGAAATTGTCATGCCGGCCATCATCATCGGCGTCATCACCCTGGGGCTTTCGGGGTTTGGCCTGGCGGCCGGCTCCAAATTGGGTGAAAAATTCGGCAAGAAGATGGAAGTGGTTGGCGGGATTATTCTTCTCTTCATCGGCCTGCGTATTTTGATCACCCATCTTTTTCCGGGCGTCATTCTTTAACCCCCATTCGTTCACCATTAAAAGCGGCGCATCACATGGATGCGCCGCTTTTTAATTCAATGGGCAGTCTGTTCAGGCCTTGGGTTGAGGAGCCGGGCCGGCGGGCGGCTGGGCATTGCGGTTTTCCGTCATGCTCTGGCGAATCTGCTCGCGCAGGCGGTCAGCTTCGGGGCTGGTTTTGCGCGGCGCGGTCTTGTTCAGATCCACGCCCAATTTATCCGAGAGCAGCAGGGTGAGCAAGCCTTCCATCACATTGCTGCTGGAAGCGCTGCCGCCTTCGCCGCCGCTGTTGACCACCACTCGGGGCACCACGTCAATGTTGGCCGCCTGCACGGCTTCGGCAAAGCGGGTGAGCACCTGCTGGGTCACCTGGAACTGCGGACCGCCGTAAGCGGCGACCTGTTCTTCGATGGCGATGGCCTGGGCAATACCGGTGCGGGCGATGCGTTCCGATTCGGCTTCGGCCATGGTGCGGATCTGGGCCGCCTGCTGCAGGGCGCGCTGGTATTCAGCCTTACCGTAGTTGGACTGCACGGTGATGCCCAGTTCTGATTCGGTGATGTTGCGCTGCTGTTCGGCGCGGGCCTGGGTTTCGCGCAGTTCGCGTTCCTTGGCGGCAGCCGTTTGCTGGCGTGAATATGTTTCAACCTGCTCAACCGCGATCTGGCGCGAGCGCAACTGGTTCAGGATCATTTCGATCTGTTCATCGCCCACATCCGTGCCGGGGGTGCCGATGAGCACTTCTTCCAGTTCCAGGTTGTAGTGGCTGAACTTTTCCTTCATTTCCTGGCTGGCAATGTTTTGAATTTCACTGCGTTCCTGAATGAGCTGGATGAGGGTGCGGGTCTGGCCGATGTTTTTGAAATAAGCCGAAACCATTGGATCGAGAGTCTGTTCAATCAGGCTTTTCACGTCGCCAAAGCGCTGAATGACCAGCGGAGCTTTTTTATAGTCGATATGAATCACCACCGAAAGCGGCAGTGAGGGTTCAAAAGCATCTTTGGTGATGAGAGACACTTCGGTCAGGTTCTCATCAAACTTGTGCGAACCCACTTCTGAGCGGATCCATTTGAGGATGACGTTGGTGGTGGGCACCATCACCATTTTGCCGGCATAAGTGTTGAAGGCATATTTGCCGGGCAGCATGGGTTCGCTCCACACGCCGCGGAAGCCGCGCTGCACCAGTTCGCCGTGACGGTATTCTGCGCCAGAGAGGTCTTCACCGGCCGTGCCGTTGTAAGACACCACCACGCCCACCATGCCCACTTCCACAATGGTCTTGGGGATCATCTGGACGGTGGAAAACAGGCGGTTGAGGTAATAGGTGCCTTCCACCAGCACCTGCAGCTGGCGGCCGCGCAGGCCGCCAGCCTTCAGGAAGCGGTCGGGCATCTGGAAGTTGTTGTGGTAGGTTTCATTGTTGGCCGGATCTTCACCAACAATGGGCGCGATGATTTCGCCAGCCGGCAGGGAGGGGCCGTCGTGCACGGTGACGATGCCCACCAGGTCGTCCGAATCTTTGATGACGATGGGTGAAAAACCGCGGCGCTCGGCAATCACGCTGGTCATCGACTGGATGACCGTCTCTTCAGCGCGGCTGAGGGGCAGCAAATACACCCGTTCCTCGGTGATGACGATGAACTGGGCCAGGTTGATGGCATAGGTGCCTTCGCGCAGGATCTGGCGCTGCGGGCCTTTTTGACCGCCGTTGTTCAGGAAGGCGCGCACGTCTTCAAAATTATTGGCGGTGGTGTTGGAGGCCAGGGTTTGCATGGGGCTCAACGGCTGGCCGTCGCGGGCAAACACGTACCCGATTTTACCCTGGGGAATGGTCACCAACGGCGCGATGTGCACGACGAACTGAATGGGCATCAGGTAGTGCAAACCACCGCGCAGCACTTCAGGCTGGTAGCCGGCTTCATTTTCGAGTGCGATGAAGCCGCCCTGGACGGATTTCTGGCCAAAGCGTTTTTCAACGATGCCAATACGGTTGTTGGGGATGAAACGGATGCCCGATAGGGCCAACCCCGCCACCGCAATCAGCAGAATAACCAGAAAACCTATCAAAATACTGATGAACGGCATAGTGTACCTTTCGAATAAAGATGGATACGATAAATTGATTATAGCCCCGAGGAGCAGGAATGGGGAGAGGTAATCGCCCTGGCCAGGCCGGTAGATAGGCTTTGATAGGAAGTGAGGGCAAAAGAAAGGGCCATCTGCTGAAAGATGGCCCTGGCGGGTTAACTTTGGGCGGTTTTGGCGCCGGGTGCCGGCAGGCGCACCTGCATGGCAAAGAAGAAATTGACCACCGCGATGCAAGCACCGAAGATGAAAACGGCCTGGAAGCCAAAGGTGTTCCACAGGTAGCCGCCCAGCAGAGCTGCCCCAATGGAAAAAATATGATCAATGGTGAGGCCGGCGGTGAGGGCCGGCTGCACATGGGTGGGATGCACGGCTGTTTTCTTCATGTAGGTGGAGCGCGCCATGCTCACCGACATCAGCATCTGGTCCAGCAGGTAGCAGACGATCACGATGGCGAGAGCCGCATTTTCAGAGAAGAGGGTGGTGCTGAAGCCGTAACCCAGGCAAACCAGCACCAGCGCCACGGCTTCGGCGGCCAGCACGGTGCGCTCGCCCAGGCGGTCCACCATGCGCCCCAAAAAAGGCTGGAAGAGAATGCCGATCACCCCGCCGACGGTCATCAGGGTGGCCATGATGGAGGTGGGCTGCTTGAACACGGTCACCAGCACCCAGGGCGCAAAGGTGATGAAAAGCTGCTTGCGCGTGCCGTAGAGCACCGAAAGAATGTAAAACAGCGTGTATTCCTTATGGAGCTGCAGATAGGGTTTGCGCACCAGGTTCTTTTCGGGCTGCATGAGGAACATCAGCACGGCAGCAATGGTCAGGCCAATGGCGGCCAGGGCAAAGGTGTGCTGGAAGGTGAAGCCCAAAAAGCGGAAGCCCAGGAAGACGATGAAGCTGCCCATGATGGTGGCCAGGTTGCGCAGGGCGTTGAGCTGGCCCAGGCGCTGGCCGGTTTTGCCTTCGTGCGCCAATTCCATGCCGATGGTGGTGGCCAGGGGCATGAAGAGGTGCTGGCCCATGCTGTAAATGAATAGCCAGATCACCATCACGCCGTAGGAAACCGAAAAGAAACCCACCAAAGCAGCGCCGGCGGCCGCCAGCCCCAGGGCAAAGACGCCCAGCCGCCGGCTGCACAAAAACCACAGCGCCGCCGAAACGAACACCACCAGGAAGCCCGGAAGTTCGCGGGGAAACTCCAAAAAGGAGCGCTGGAAGCTGTCGAGCGTGAAAGTTTCGTTGAGAAAGTTGTTGAGCGTGGAATCCATCATGCTGTAAGCCATGCCCAGCACCAGCGAGGCGATGGCAAACAGGAATAATTCACGAGGCATCTGGCGCAGACGGTTGATTAAGGCGTTCACGGGGTCCATCCTGGATCAGAGATAGGATTAATGCCCCCCAAGTATACCGCAAAAGATATCAAAACCGCCCTTCCGAAAAAAATGGAAGGGCGGCGGATAAATATCACAGCTCCAGACAGGCTTCGGCGGCCAGCCAGAAAAGTTTCTGGCGCACCGAGGTGCGGCTGACCCAGTCGCGTCCATCCCAGGCATCGGGAATGACCACGTCGCCACCGTACAGGATCTGGCCAAAGATGATGCGGCGGAATTGGGCCACGGCAAAAAAGGCCGCAGCTTCCATTTCCACGGCGGTGCAGCCTTCGGCGCGGCGGGCCGAGGCCTTGGGGGCGGTTTCGCGGTAAATGGCATCGGTGGTCCAGGTTTTCATCAGAAGGTATTCCACTCCGTGGCGCTGCAGCACGGTTTCGATGGCTTTCACGCCCTCCGGCGAGGGGACAATTTCGCGGGTGGGCGGCAGGTAATGGTAGGAGGTGCCTTCGTCGCGCACAGCACTGGTGGGCACCAGCAGGTGCCCCACGGCAATGTTCTTATCCAGCACGCCGCAGCCGCCGCAGGCAATGAATTTGCGCGAACCGCGGGCAATCTGCTCTTCCAGAATGGCGGCTGCCAGCGGCGCGCCAACGCCGGGATGCAGCACAGCCAGGCGCCGCCCGGAAAGTTGAATTTCGTAAACCGGATGATCGCCCATTTCAGAATGAGAAACCGCCACCTGGCGGGCCTGGCCGCTGCTGACCAGTTCATCAATCACATCTTGAAAGAAACAAATCACGGCATGTTCGGGCACGTCCATGGTTTTAATCAGACGCGAGGGCTCCAGAATGCCTTCGGGGGTGGAATCAAATTCAAGAATGGGGTACATGGGCGCGTCCTTTGGATGATCATTTTATTTGAGGATGAATGCTGGCGATATTTTATCAGAGAAAACCTGCTTTGGATGCAGTAAAATGATAAAATAAATGGGCAAGCTTGCACCTGTGCATCCGGTCAGGAAGAGGCGGATGGGCCTGTGTTTTGCAAAAATTAAGAAAGCAGATCAGGGGTGCGGGGCAGCCCGCCTTATTTGCCCATGTTTGAGCTGTTATGCCGTTCGATTGGATAAATGGATGACAAACTACATTTACTTTGGCGATAATCTTGAACTTTTGAGGCGCATCAGCGATGCATCCATCCCGCTGATTTATATTGATCCGCCGTTTAATTCTGGAAAACAACAGTCCCGCACCCAGATAAGGACAGTTCGGGACCCCGAAGGCCGCCGGAAAGGGTTTATGGGTTCGTCGTATCGAACAGAAGAAATCGGCACAAAACAATATGCCGATACGTTTGATGATTACGAAGGATTTATCAGGCCGCGCCTTGAGGAAGCCTACCGGGTTCTTGCGCCAAACGGCAGCCTGTATTTTCATATTGATTACCGTGAAGTGCATTATTGCAAGATCTGGCTGGATCAAATTTTTGGCCGGGACAGTTTTATTAATGAAATTATTTGGGCTTACGATTACGGCGGCAAACCGCGTAAAAAATGGCCGGCCAAACATGATAATATTCTTTATTATGTAAAAAATCCGGATGATTACGTTTTTAATGTGGACGATATTGACCGTGAGCCTTATATGGCGCCTGGCCTGGTGGGGCCAGAGAAAGCAGAACGGGGAAAACTGCCCACGGATACGTGGTGGTGGTCCATTGTAGGTACAAACAGCAAAGAACGCAATGGCTACCCCACCCAGAAGCCGCTGGGCATTCTTAACCGGATTATCAGAGCCTCATCCAATCAGGGCGATGTGGTGCTGGATTTTTTTGCCGGCAGCGGCACAACCGGCGAGAGTTGCTTAAAGCTGGGCCGAAAATTTATTTTAATGGATAATAATATTGAAGCCATGGAAGTGATGGCTAAAAGATTTGCTGCTGCTGTTGATGATATTGAATGGGAAAATTACAAACCCGAAGCATCCGTTCAATCTGGCCATGACTTTAACACCGAGTGAATCGTTCTGAACAGATATATCCTTTATCTCGATTCGCCGCTTTTAAGATTTACTGTAGAGCTCTATTGATATGGAACTCCGGTTCAACTTGTTGATGCAGCCCAATTACAGGTAAAACATGATCAGAATCTCTCTGCCTTTGATGAAAATATATCTGAATGCCATCCTTTCTCAGCGTAAAAGACTGGCCTGGCTATTTCTTCTTGCTGGCACGCTGCTGTGCGCCGGTTCTAACACCGGCGAGGCGCATTCACTGGAAGGGGAACAGGTTTTCCTGCCCCTGGCCTTTAATCAAAGCCGGCATTATTATGCGGCGGTAACGGGCATTGATCCATCCATGACAGATGTCTTTTTGTTGGGGCAGTCCCTGGGCAACCAGGCGGATGTTTTTTCAAAAATTGGCGACAGCATCACTGATAATGAGAATTTTCTTTACCCCATTGGGCAGGGGCAATATAACCTGTACACTTATGATGACCTGCAGCCCGTCATCACTTATTTTTCACAAAAATTGATTCGAAATGATCATAACTCGTTTTCCAATGTCTCCCTGGCTGCCCGCAGCGGCTGGACCACCGGCCAGGTGCTGGATCCGGCATTCGCAGACCCATCTGCCTGCCAGGCGCAGGAGAGCCCGCTGGTTTGTGAATATCGCATCAGCAGGCCGGCGGTGGCGTTAATATTGCTGGGCACCAATGACCTTGGCCTGTCAGTTCCCCTGGCCACAACGGAAGCCAATTTGCGGGTTATCATTGCGACGACGTTGGATGCTGGCATTGTGCCAGTGATCAGCACCGTTCCCCCCATTAATCAATGGTGGCAGGTTCAAAAAGTGATTATCTATAATAACCTGATCAGGAATCTGGCAAAGGATTACAAAATTCCGCTGTGGGATTACTACAGTTTGATGATGGTGCTGCCTGACTACGGGGCAGGACCTGACGGGGTGCACCCCAGTTTTCCACCCGGAGAAGCGGCCAATTTCAGTCAGGCGAACCTGCAATACGGCATGACCGTGCGAAATTTTTCGGCGTTATATGTTTTACAGGCGGTCAAAGAGACGGTTTATCCCTGATCCACCACACTGACAACCCTTTAGCTCACAGTTGAGGGGGTTTCTCTCGCCGGCGGAAAGGGTTTTTTAAGATTGTGGTATACTAGCGCATGGAGGTTCATATTGGCATGAGTTTCACGCCGCAAAATCCCCTGGTGATCCAGTCTGATAAAACCGTTTTGCTGGAAGTGCAGAACGATCTATACGCCGAGGCGCGCGACGCTTTGGCGCGTTTTGCCGAACTGGAAAAAAGCCCGGAATACCTGCACACCTACCGCATCACCCCGCTTTCGCTGTGGAATGCGGCCGCCTCGGGCCTGGCGGCGGAAGAAATCATTGCTGCGCTGCAGCAGTACGCCAAGTATGACGTGCCTTCCAATGTGGTCATTGACATCCGCGATACCATCTCGCGGTTTGGCCGCCTGAAGCTCAGCAAACAGGATGAACACCTGCTCCTCAGCTCGGAAGACGCCGCGCTGATGGAGGAAATTTCGCGCCACAAGCAGATTGGCCCGCTGCTCAAAGAGCGCGTGGATGCCCATTCCGCCCTGGTGGACCCGGCTCTGCGCGGGCACATCAAACAGGCGCTGATTGCTTTTGGCTTTCCGGCGGAAGACCTGGCGGGTTACACGGACGGGGCCGTGCTGCCCTTTCAACTGCGTGCACACACCCTCACCGGGCATGATTTCGGCCTGCGCCCCTATCAGCAGGAATCGGTGGATGTGTTCCATGCCGGCGGGACGGCACGCGGCGGCAGCGGCGTGATTGTGCTGCCCTGCGGCGCCGGCAAGACCATTGTGGGCATGGGGGTCATGTCGGCCCTGCAAACCCACACCCTCATCCTCACCCCCTCCACCGTGGCAGCCCGCCAGTGGATTGATGAACTGCTCGACAAGACCACCCTCACCGAAGACCAGATTGGCGAATACACCGGCCTGTCCAAGCAGGTGCGCCCGGTGACCATCAGCACCTATCAAATCATCACCTACCGCAAGCGCGGCACCAGCAGCTACCCCCATTTTGCCCTTTTCAACCAGGGCAACTGGGGGTTGATCATTTATGACGAGGTGCATTTGCTGCCGGCGCCGGTGTTCCGCATCACCGCCGATTTGCAGGCGCGCCGCCGCCTGGGCCTGACGGCCACCCTGGTGCGCGAGGACCGGCGCGAAACGGATGTGTTCACCCTGATTGGCCCCAAAAAACACGATATTCCCTGGAAAGCGATGGAAAAACAGGGCTGGATTGCCGAGGCCGAATGCTACGAGGTGCGCGTGCCCCTGCGCGAGGAAGACCGCATGGAATACGCCATCACCTCGGAAGATTTGAAATACCGCTTTGCCGCCGAAAACCCGCGCAAATTTGAAATGCTGGACCAGGTGATTGCCAAGCACCCGGAAGATAATATTCTCATTATCGGCATGTACCTCAGCCAGCTCAGCGCGGTCGCCGAGCGCTACCAGGCGCCGCTGATCACCGGCGAAACGCCCATTGTGGAGCGCCAGAAGCTGTTTGAGCGTTTCCGCAGCGGCGAGGTGCGCCTGCTGGTGGTTTCAAAGGTGGCCAACTTTGCCATTGATCTGCCGGATGCCAATGTGGCCATTCAGATTTCGGGCACCTTTGGCTCGCGCCAGGAAGAAGCCCAGCGCCTCGGGCGCATTTTGCGCCCCAAGCGCAACGGCCTGCTGGCGCATTTCTATTCTATTGTCACCCGCGACACCCGCGATCAGGATTTTGCCGCCAACCGCCAGATGTTCCTCACCGAACAGGGTTACCGCTACAACATCATCTACGATTACGAACTGCCCGGTTTTCACCCTGCCACGCTGAGCGGCCAGGTGCGTGAAATTACACCATCCCTGCTGGAGGACGGACGTGCACCCGCTTAGCCTTTACCTGACCCTGCTGGACGATACGCTGACCGCAAAAGGCCGCAGCGTGTTTGCACAAGGTGAATTTAAAATCATCGATATTGATTTGAGTGCCAACAAACTGCGGGCAGAGCTCAATTTTCGCGGCATGACTTACCTGACCGGGGTAGGATTTAATCAAGACAGCCTGTCTTGTTCTTGTGATTGCACCAACGCCAGGCTCGCTCCTTGCGAGCATGTGGCGGCCCTGCTGTTCTATCTCCTTGAACTTGAGACCGAAAAAAAAGCGGATGTGGTGGAAATCCTGGAAAAACTCATGGATGATTTTGAACCTGGTCAGTCTGGCAGCAAGGTCATGGCAAAAGCAGGCGGCAAAACCAGAACTTTTTTTGAGATTTATGATGGTAAATCTCAGATAATGTTTGACCTGGCCTTGCAGCCGCAGCCGTTGGCGAAAATTCAGGCGAGCTATGCCGCGGCTTTGAATTACTATACTCTGGCCCAGATGCGCCCGATGGCGGCGCGCCTGGGGTTGAAAAAAACCACCGGCCTGCACCGTGATGACCTGATAAAAGCCCTTGTCGGCGCTCTGGCGCAGCCCGAATCTGTGCGCGCCCGTTTGGAGAAGCTCTCTGATGCGGATCTGCGGTTTCTGGTCCGGCTTTGTTTATTGTCGCTCAGCGACACGAAGGTAAACCTGGCTGAAATATCCAAAAAAATGCCGGAATTCAAAGGGGGCGGGGCGGCGATACTGGGTCCGCTGCTGGAAGCAGACCTGGTTTTTCCCTATGCATCAGACAAGTTATTGATTGTCCCGTTGGGTTTGCTGCCTGTTCTGATGGAAAAAATGGACCTGTTTCCGGCCTTTGAGGTGACCCGTGAGCAGGTGCAATTGGCCCGCCCGGATGGGCTGGCCAGGCTTTGCCTGAATGCCGCCGCCGCCGCCTCGGCCGGCCTGCTGGAATTTAATCACCCCGGCACCATGGATTCTTTCTCAGGTGTCCCCCACATTAAGGATGGGCGACAGAATACTGAAATTTCTGCCTGGCCGCATATGTTCACGGATGCCACCTGCCGACTGCTGGATCCTCAATCAAAACTGCCGCGAGCCATCCTGGATGTGCTGGGACGGGCGATGCTGGCAGCGGGCTTTCTGACCCCGCGCACAGGCAGACCCGCCGCCGAATTTTTCCATTGGCTGCAATTGGACCCGCCCCGGCAGCAGAAGGCCCTCTTCGTGGCCGCCGTCAGCCATGCCAACATTGCCGAATTGGAAAATTTAACCCGGCTGGGCAAAATCAGAGTGGTGGAGAGCTACTATCTGATGAACGGCGCCCAGATTTTGAACTGGGTGAAGCAGCTGCGCTCTCAGGTATTCACCTTTTTATCACTGACGCAGCAGAATCGTTGGGTAAGTTTCGATGCCTTTTTGAAGTATGCCTTCACCACCGCCCCCGACTCATCCACCCTTTTTTCATTCCAAAAAGGCGGAGAAAAGCTGTCTGTGCGGGAATTTTCCGATTGGAAGCAAACGGTAGGTGTGGTCATTCAAAACATGATTTGTGAATTGGCCCACGGCCTGGGCATGGTGGATCTGGCCTGGGCAAACCATAATGAGCTGGCCGCCTTCCGCCTGACCTCGCTGGGCGCTTACATGCTGGACCTTATCCCCCAGCCAGACCTGCCGGCTGAAGGTGACGGCGGAATCGAGATGCTGCCGGGGCGCCAGCTGCGTTTGAAGGTGCAGGAGGCCGGGCCGGCCGCCCTGCGCCTGGCCATGCTGGCCGGTGAATTGAAAAAGACGGACAAAAATGGCTGGGTGTATGAATTGACCGCCGAAGGACTGGCGCGCGCTTTTGAAAGCGGATTGACCAGCGCCCAGATCAGGGCGGTTTTGGGCTCACAAATTCCAGAAGATACCGCAGAATGGCTCAACCAGTGTTACGAGCGGCGCGGCCGTCTGAACATTTACCCGCGCATCGCCCTGATCCAGCTTCAGGATAACTATGCCCTGCCCGAGCTGATGGCCGGTACCCTGCTGGGCGGAAAAATCCTTTACCGCATCAGCCCCACCCTGGTGGCGGTGCGCCCTGAAGATGTGGAGGCGATTCTGACTGATTTGCAGAAAAAAGGTTACACGCCGCGCGTGAGGGGGGAAACAAAATGAACCCGGATCATCAGGAATTCAAGAATTTTCTGGATTTGGTCAATTCCGCCACCATCACGGCGATTTCGTCATTCCACCACCTCGACATAAGGTCCGCCAAGGGTAAATCGGCCCAGGTCAACCAGCTGCTCAACCATTTCACCAAAGCAACTTACTGTCACACAGTGGTGGAACAGCTTTCAGAGGCAGAACGGGAAGTGGTGAATGCGCTGCTGTCTACAAAAACGCGCACGCTTTCAGCGGGCGCGATCTACCGCCGCCTGCTGCAGAAAAAACTGGTGGAACCATTAAAGGATATCAACCGTTACCAGCCTCCGTCGCCGCAGGCGGTCAATTCGCGTAAATTCGGTGAGATCATGGCGCGGCTGCTGGCGCTGGGCCTGGTTTTTGGCCAGGTAGAGACGCGCTACGGTCAGCAAGAAATGTTGACCTTTAACCTGGTGAACGCTTACACCATTCCAACCCTGATGGCAAATTTGCTGCCCGATCCGCCGCCTGAACCGGCCTGGCAGCCGGCAGATTGCAAAGCCCCCGGCAAGGTCAAGGAGGGTTCTGCGCGGGTTCTTCAGCGTGACCTGTATCTGTATTATTCTTACGTGAGAAACAAGGGCGTGGAACTGACCCAGCGCGGCCGGGTTTTGAAACGCCAGCTGACTCTGTTGAATGAAACCCTGCTGGAGCGAGAAACCATTGAGAAGGGCCTGGGTGAAGAAGGATATCCGCGCCTGGTTTTTCTGCGTGCCATGCTGGGCGGCCTTGGCGCCCTGAACGAATTCTCATCGGCCCTGATAGCAGAGACTTCGCCAAAATTCTTCACTCAGAATCCACATGAACGCATTCTGAGCGTGTTTGAAAAGTTCACAAGCCTGGTTTCATGGAACGAATTCTGGGATTTTCCGGGGCCCACCGTAACCGGGTACGGGTACCTGGGGCGCCCCCTTTCGGCTCCCATCGGCCTGCTGGATGCGCGCCGCCGCCTGCTGCTGTATTTTCACCTGCCGGCCGTGTGGATCGGGTTGGATAATTTCCTCCAGCATATCCAGAGCGTGGATTATGATTTCCTCTTCCCGCACAACCTGCCTGGAATTGGGTATTCGCCCTATGCGGAGTATGGCAACCCGTTTAGCTGGTCTTTCCCGCAGGTGCGGGATGAAGCGGACGGTTGGCGGCGCGTGGAGGGGCACTTCATCCATGCCACTCTGCAGGCGCTGGCCTGGATGGGGCTGGTGGACCTGGGCTACGATGAAGGGCGGCTCACGGCTTTTAAACTGACCGCTATCGGGATGTGGATTCTGGCGGGGGGACCCAGACCTGATATTCCCTCTGAGGGCGGGCGGGTGATTTTGCAGCCCAACTTCACCATCACCGCGTTTGACCCGGTTTCGGACCAGACCCTGATGACCCTGGAGCAGTTTGCCGAGCGAGGGCCCAGCGGACGCACCACCGAATTCACCCTCACCCAGGCGGCGGTTTACCGCGGGCAGCGCAGCGGCTGGGAAACGCCGCGCATTGCCGCCTTTTTGAAGGAAGTGACCGGGGCAGATTTGCCCGGCAATGTGGCGCGCACCCTGGAGGAATGGCAGGGGCTGTATGAACGCATCACCATTTACCCCTCTGTCACCCTTATTCACGCCGCCGACCCGGCCGACCTGGAAAAAACGGGTGTGGCGCCGGAATGGGCCGAATTGATGGCGCCCACGGCGGCTGTGCTGCGCCCGGATCGCAAGATGGAAAAAGTGATCCAATTTTTGCACAGCCGCAACTGGCTGCCGCGCCAGGTGACGCAGGGGGAAAGGGCGGAACATTTTGCCTGCCTGGATGAACACGGGCGGCTGCTGCTGCCGGAGGGCACCCTCAGTTTCTACCATTATGCCCATCTGCACCGTCTGGCTGATCAGGACAACGAGGGGCAGTATCACCTCACCGCGCATTCGGTGCAGCGGGCGGTACGCAGCGGCCTGACGGCCCCGCAGATGATTGAGCTTTTAAATGCCCTGCTGGTGGATCCGCTGCCGGCGGAATGGGAAAAACGCATCATCATCTGGAGCGGGCACCTGGGCAAAGCTGCCATCAGGCAAACCGTGCTGCTGCGCTTTGAGAAGGATGGGGCGCTGAAGGAATTGATGCAGGATGCGGAAATTGCCCGCCTGCTGCACCCCCTGCCGCCGCGCGAAGCGCACACCACCCTGGAGGTGCGCGCCGCCGACCTGGAGCGACTGCGCGACCTGCTGGCCGACCGCGGCGTGATGCTGGAGGATTAATACCGGCCGCCGCAGGATTAAAATAAAAACCGGCTGTCCTTTGCAGGGGCAGCCGGTTCTGTTTGGGCTAAACAATGGGGTTGTTCATCGTTTCGGGCGGAACGATGATGCACATGATGATGTAAACGAAGAGCCCGGTGCCGCCAAAGAGGATGGAGAGCACAAAAGCCAGGCGGATGAGGGATACATCGAGGCCGAAGAACTGGGCCAGGCCGCCGCACACGCCGGCGAGCATTTTATCATTCTGGCTGCGGGTCAAACGAGGTCGGTTGTCCATTTTTTTATTAACTCCTTTTGCCTATATCTACGCAAAAAGCGGCGCCAGGTTGCAAAAAACGACCCCAAAAAATCATCTCAACAGATGGCAGTGCTTCGCGCTATAATGAGTTTATCTGCGGCGGATATGCTGCTTATGTAGAGACAAGCCTTGTTTCCCGCTGGCAACAGGATGAAATTGTGAACCGGCCTTTACCCGGTCACACGGAGGTGAACCATGAAACGTGCTTCCATTTTCCTGCTGATTCTGGCCATGATGATGGCATTGGCCTGCAATATGAGCCTGGCCGGGACCCCGGCCGCGGAGGTGAAGGCCACCGCACCCAAAGCAGAGGCGGCCACCGGAATTCCCCAGCCCACCCAACCCCAGGTGAAGGCCGAGGTGGTGACGGAGGTTCTGCCGGATGCCACTGAAGCCCCGGCGCCGACGGACGAACCCATGCCTGAGGCGCGCGGCACCGAAGCCGTGCCGGTGGAAATGACCCCTTCGGGCAATGTGGTCACCCTGCCGCAGCATCAGGGCGCCCTGGTGATTGACCATACCAACGCTGATTTCACCCGCATTCCGGCCGGGTGGCTGGAGCGGGCGCGCAGCGAGGTCATCTGGTCCTACGGTTCCACCTCGCACGGCACCCAGCTGCGCTCGGGGGCGGCTTACCTGCGCGACCAGGTGGACGGCGCAGCTTTTGCGTTTATCGAAGAATGGGTGACCATTCCAGCGGCTGCCGACCCGCCCGCTCTGCGCATGGGCTATGACGACGGCTGGGCCTGGGACCCCGATGCTTTTATGGATATCGCCAGAGATCATCTCAACCAGGCGCCGCAGGCCAACGCCTTCATGTGGTCGTGGTGCGGGCAGCAATCAGAGAACACCCCGGCCGATGTGCAGCGCTACCTGAGTATGATGACCCGCCTTGAGCAGGAATATCCCGGCGTGCGCTTTGTCTATATGACCGGGCACACCGATGGCGGCAGCGCCACCCTGGCCGACAACAACCAGTTGGTGCGCAATTATGTGCTGGATAATGGTAAAATTCTCTTTGATTTCGCCGATATTGAAAGTTATGACCCGGCCGGGAACTTTTACCCTGATACCAGCGATGCCTGCCCGTGGTGCAGTGATTGGTGCAGCGCCCACCCCGGCGACTGCCAGAACCTGCCCGCCATGGATGACGGCTGCGCTCATTCGCACGGCTTCAACTGCAAGCTGAAAGGTGCGGCATTCTGGTGGCTCTCGGCCCGATTGGCTGGATGGGATGGCAATTGACCGAAACGGACTGAAACATGGTTTGCGGAGGCAGAACGGGTGGCTGACCCTGGTCACACTGCTGCTGGGGCTGCTGCTCTGGCAGGCAGTGGTGGCCGTCTGGCGGCCGCCTGCTTTTATTCTGCCTGGGCCGATGGAGGTGGGGCTGCGCTTCTGGCGCGCTCTGACCGACGGCAGCCTGCTGCGCCACACCTGGGTGACCCTGCAGGAGGTGCTGCTGGGGCTGCTGCTGGGCGTGTCGTTGGCCACCCTTCTGGGTTATATCATAGCAAAGTCGCGTTTTTTTGAGCAGCTGCTGGCGCCCTACCTGGTGGCCAGCCAGGCCATTCCCATTGTGGCCCTGGCTCCGCTGCTGGTGATCTGGTTTGGACCAGGCATGTTTTCCAAGATCCTCATTTGCGCGCTGATCGTCTTTTTTCCGGTGCTGGTGAACACGGTGGTGGGGCTGCGGGCCGTGCCCGAACACCTGCGCGACCTGATGAAATCGCTGCAGGCCTCGCGCTGGCAGGTGCTGCACCACCTGGAGATTCCCGCGGCGCTGCCGGTTTTTCTGGGCGGGCTGCGGGTGGGCGCCACTCTTTCGGTGATCGGCGCGGTGGTGGGCGAATTTGTCGGCTCAGACCGCGGCCTGGGTTTTCTGGTGAACATTGGGCGCGGCCAATACGACACGGCACTGGTGTTCGTGGCCATCCTCACCCTGGTGGCGTTGGCGCTGGCGCTCTACGGATTGGTGGTTCTGATCGAGTCAAAGGCGCTGGCCTGGCAGGCCAATCGTTAAAGAATTTTCTTTAAGGTTTAATAATACAGTTTATGAAAAATGTCTGCCCATGGGGCGGACTTTTCTGGTCAAAGACTATCTTTTGGAGGAGAGATTTCGAGATGAAGAGAGCCCTGTTTTTGATTCTGGCCGCAGCCCTGATCCTTTCGGCCTGCGCCGCACCCACCCCTGCCCCCACGACCGTTCCCACGGCAGCGCCCGCCGCGCTGACCCCGGTGCGCCTGCCAGTGGGGTATATCCCCAACGTCCAGTTTGCCCCGCTCTACGTGGCGATGGAAAAGGGCTATTACCGCGAGGCGGGCATTGACGTGACCATCGATTACAGCTTTGAAACTGACAGCATGGCCCTGGTGGGCAGCAACCAGCTCCAGTTTGCCACGGTCTCCGGCGAGCAGGTGCTGCTGGCGCGCGCCCAGGGGCTGCCGGTGGTGTACGTGATGGCCTGGTACCAGCAGTACCCGGTGGGCATTGTTTCGCTGGCCGAGAAGGGCATCAAAACCCCGGCCGACTTGAAAGGCAAGAAAGTGGGCGTGCCGGTGCTTTCGGGCGCCTCGTATATCGGCCTGCGCGCCTTGCTGGCCGCCGGAAAACTGACCGAAGCCGACCTGACCATTGAGACCATCGGTTTCAACCAGGTGGAAGCCCTGGTGAGCAGCCAGGTGGATGCGGCAGTGGTGTATGTGGCCAACGAACCCATTGTGCTGGCTTCAAAAGGCTACCAGGTGAACACCATGAAGGTGGCCGATTACAGCCAGCTCGTCTCAAACGGGCTGATCACCAACGAAACCACCCTGGCGCAGAATCCGGCGCTGGTGAAGGGCATGGCCGATGCCACCCGCCGCGGCATTGAATACACCATTGCCCATCCCGACGAGGCTTATGAAATTTGCAAAAAGTACGTGGAAAACCTGGCCCAGGCCGATGAAAAAGTGCAGAAGGAAGTTCTGGCCACCTCCATCGCTCTGTGGAAAGCCGAAAAGCCGGGTTTCAGTGCTCCCGCAGGCTGGGAGAACATGCAGCAGGTGCTGCTGGATGCCGGGCTGATCAGTCAGGCGCTGGATCTTGGCAAGGCCTATACCAACGCCTATATTCCCTGATCCGGCCGCGCCGGTCTTGCGCTGAATGTTCCGCCAGAACCCATTTCTGGCGGATTTTTTTATTCCGCCACCGCCGCCCGAAGCAAAAAAAGAGATGTCAGACAATTTTCTTAAAACCCTTGACAGGCCGTACAAATGGGGTAGAATCACGCCTCGTTGCTCAGAAACAAAGTCTCGCCCAAAAAGGCAGACTGGTGACAGCTGAAGAGGCAGGCGGCCGGAAGAGCGCCAGGGAAGACCGGAAAAACTCGTGAAAACGAGTTTGAAGAAAACCCTTGACAGGAAGCCGGAAACGCATATAATCAGAGCCTGTTGCCTGAAACGCAAAAACATCTCGCTGGAGACAGCAGATGGGTGACAAAAGAATAGGGACGCGGAAAGCGGAAAGAAAGATCTTGAAAGAGATCTTCGAAACCACTTGACAAACGCGAAAGAGTATGATAAACTCTGAGTCCCGATGTGAGTAACCGACCGGCGGACACGCATGGGAGGTCACATAACAAAAGAGAATGCTTTGGGCGGAGCCCTGGCGATGGTTTTGAGGTGAGGTACCGATGGTGAGTTGAAAGAGAACGAACGCATCGGTATTTTTTCGCCCCAAGCCGGAGGGAGCTTC